>LXOW01092339.1_pt1 | contig 36222 bp, 27 predicted proteins | sample 1368591 | NCBI WGS metagenome assembly LXOW01 (sample SAMN04884650, study PRJNA319009) | bovine gut metagenome | isolation source: Cow rumen | host: Bos taurus | place: Italy: Legnaro (PD) | collected 2014-07-09
CACGGGTGCTTCAAAGAGCCACACCACCAAGTCATTGACTACCTGCGGCGCCGAGGTGCAGAAGGGCAATGCCCCCACCGAGCACAAGATTCAGCGACTTTTCCGTCGCGAAGAGGTCTCCCGTATCATCAAGAAGTGCAATGACTTCGGCGCCGGCGGCGTGAGTGTCGCCATCGGCGAGCTGGCCGACGGATTGCAGATTAACCTTGACCGTGTGCCTAAGAAATATGCTGGTCTTGATGGTACCGAACTGGCCATCAGCGAGAGTCAGGAGCGCATGGCCGTAGTGGTCGATCCCAAGGACGTGGACCTGATGCTGAAATATGCCGATGAGGAGAACCTTGAAGCTACCGTGGTGGCCACTGTCACCGAGGAACCCCGCATGGTCATCAGCTGGCGCGGCAAGGAGATTGTCAACCTCTCTCGCCGCTTCATCGACACCAACGGCGCCCACCAAGAGACCACTGTCAGCGTCAGCATGCCGGAAAAGGACCTTAAGGACACAAAAGACTTTAGGGACATTAAAGACCTTTGGCTGCGGACCCTCGCCGACCTCAATGTCTGCTCTCAGAAAGGTTTGGTGGAGATGTTCGACAGCAGCATCGGCGCAGGCAGCGTGGTGATGCCCTTCGGTGGCAAATACCAGCTGACGCCTACGCAGTGCATGATTGGAAAACTGCCCTTGCTCGACGGCAAGTGCGATACTGTCACCCTCATGTCTTACGGCATGGACCCCTACCAGACCTCATGGAGCCCGTTCCACGGTGCAGCTTACGCGGTGCTGTCGTCGGTGGCCAAGATTGCCGCAGCAGGAGGCGATGCCAGCCGCGTGCGCCTCACCTTTCAGGAATATTTTAAGAAACTAGGCAACGACCCCTATCGTTGGGGTGAGCCCTTCGCCGCCCTGTTGGGTGCCTACCACGCCCAGATGGGGCTCAAGCTGCCCGCAATAGGCGGCAAAGATTCCATGAGTGGCACCTTCAACGACATCGACGTACCGCCGACGCTCTGCTCCTTCGCCGTGGGCATCAGCGACCTGCAGCACGTCATCACCCCCGAACTCAAGACTGCTGGCAACAAGTTGGTATTGCTGGATATCAATGAGAAAGAGTATGGTATGCCCGATTACGAGGACGCCCTCAATCAGTACGCCGCCCTGCGTAAGGCTATCGAGGCTGGCCAGGTGAAGAGTGCCTATGCCCTCGGTTTCGGTGGCATCATTGAGGCTGTCAGCAAGATGGCCTTCGGCAACAAACTCGGAGTTAAACTTGCTACTGACCAAGACCTCACTGCTAAACACTACGGCTGGATTGTTGTCGAGGTGGAGAATACCAACGGCTTGCCGTTCCGCTGCCAGGAGATTGGTGTGGTGACCGACAATGACGCCTTCGAATGCTGCGGTGAGAAGATTGTCCTTGACGAGGCTCTCGCTGCCTGGCAGGGAACTCTCGAGAGCGTCTTCCCCACCAGAAGCACTTCGCCCATTAACCCCATTAAGTCCATTAACCCTGCCAACTTCGACAGCATCTACCTCTGTTCCCACAAGGTGGCTAAGCCTCATGTCTTCATTCCTGCCTTCCCTGGCACCAACTGTGAATACGACTCTGCCCGCGCCTTCAACCGTGCCGGCGCGGAGAGCGAGATTATCGTCTTCCGCAACCAGAACGGCCAGCAGATTCGCGAGAGCGTCGATGCCTACGTGAAAGCCATCCAGGCCAGCCAGATAGTGATGATTCCCGGCGGCTTCTCAGCTGGCGACGAGCCCGAAGGCTCTGCCAAGTTCATTACCAGTGTTTTCCGCAATTCCAAAATTGCCGATGCAGTGATGGAGCTCCTCAACAAGCGCGACGGCCTTATGCTGGGCATCTGCAACGGCTTCCAGGCTCTCGTTAAACTTGGCTTGGTGCCCTATGGTGAGATATGTCCGCAAGCCGCTGATGCTCCCACGCTGACCTTCAACACCATCGGTCGCCACCAGAGCAAGATGGCCTACACGCGTGTCACCTCCAACCTCAGCCCTTGGCTGCGCAAGGCCGAGCTGGGTGCCACCTACGTCATCCCCATCTCGCACGGCGAGGGCCGCTTCGTGGCTCCGCAGGAGTGGCTCGACCGCCTCTTCAAGAACGGCCAGGTGGCCACGCAGTATGTTGACCTCAATGGCAATCCCACCATGGATGAGGAGTACAATATGAACGGCAGCTATATGGCCATCGAGGGTATTACCAGTCCTGACGGCCGCGTCCTAGGAAAGATGGGACACAGCGAACGCCGCAGCAAAGGCAGCGCCATGAACATCTATGGCAGCGACGACCAGCAACTCTTCGAATCAGGTGTTGCCTATTTTAAATAATCTGTAGACCATGCAGATAGCAGTATTCTGTGGCTCGTCGATGCCGCATCGCAATGAGTTTGTAGTTGCCGCCCGAGAACTCGGGCGGCAACTTGCCCTCGTGGGCCATACTTTGTTGTATGGCGGTAGCAACCTGGGACTTATGGGTGTCGTCAGTGGTGCTGCCATGGAGTGTGGAGGCCGTGTTGTGGCTGTCATCCCCACGCTTTTCAGCGAGGAGATTATCCGCTCGCAGCGCGTCACCGAGCTTGTGCGTGTTCGCACCATGGCTGAGCGCAAAGAGCGCCTACTCGCCGATGCCGATGCCTTTGTAGCCCTCCCCGGCGGTATTGGCACCCTTGATGAAGTCTCCGAGGTGATGGTGATGAACCAGCTCCAGATAGTCAACGGACAGCGCGCCCTTGATGGATCGTACCTTACCAAGCCGATGATATTGATGAACATCGATGGCTTCTACGACCATTTCCTTGCCCAGCTTCGCTTCATCAAAGAGGAGGGTCTCATGCGGAGCGACGCTGGCCTGGTGGCCGTCTCCTCTGTCGATGAAATCTTTAAACGCCTTGCCCCCCTGACGGGGTCTAGATTTCGCGAGCGTAGCGAGCAGGGGGATACAGAAAGGATTTACCGATATGAGCCACATACTGAGCAAGAGTAAATACATCCGGGGCCTCCAGTGCGACCGTGCACTGTGGCTGGATGTATTCAACCCGCGTCTTGCCCGCTATTCCGCTGAACAAATGCGTCGCTTCGACCGCGGCCGTGAATTCGAGTACACCTTCAAGGCAACCTTCCCCAACGCTATTGATATCAGCGCAGACCTGAAGCGAAACGTCGATGCTTATCCAGAGCGAACAGCCATGTTTCTGGACAAAGAAGATGAGGTGGATCTCTTTGAGGCAGGTTTCTTGTACGATGAGGTTCTTGTCCTTGCCGACGTGGTACACAAGAACTTTGACGGTACCCTTGATATTTACGAAGTGAAGAGTGGCAACATGTTGAGTGATACTTATAAACGTGACGCCGCCCTCCAGCACTATGTCATCTCCCATTGTCGCGACATTGCCTCCTTCTCATTGGTCTACAATGACGGCAGCGGAGGTTTTGTCAAAGAGGAACTCTCAGCTTTCCTCCAAGAACGGCATGATGAAATAGCCCGTAATATATCTGCGATGAAAGAAGTTCTTCGCCATGGGGAACCCTCCACTCCTACAGGGCAGCACTGCCTCGAGCCCTACGCCTGTCCCTATCAGCACTATTGCGCCCAGGGAGTGCGGCAGTTGGCGTTGTTCTAGAGTTCTTCGAGAACGGAATACATCCACGGTGAGGTGGGAATCACCCTGATGCGGCAGAAGAGAGGCTGTGCGGCCGTGTTCCCTTCGGGATTCCAAAGATAGATTTTTATTCGTGTGTGCTTCAGCTGTCGGCTGTGCTTCAGCGTGCTCTCAATGCGTACTGGCAGTACAATCTCCCCAATGCTGTCTGATATGGTGGCAGGGGTGTGGACTTCGCGCCACTCGATACTTTTGCCTCCACGCTCCAGTGTGGTCACCAGATACAGCGGATTGTTGGCCGTATCGGTCTGACGGAACAGTAGCTTGCTTTCTACACAGGCAAAACGGCTATTGGTTAGGTCGGACAATGTGGTGTCGATAATGTTTTGGAACTCGCCTTCAAATGGTGCCAAGGGGCGGCTAACCGTGGATGTGGCTATGTGGTCAAGGTCAATGGCACTGTCGGAAGGCTGGCGTCCCAAAAGGCATACTTCGGAGACTACGCACGGACGCACCTCCAGCAGTGTCGGATAATGACGAAGGATACGTTGCAGGGTGATGGGGTCTTGGAAGCCTGCACATACGATGTATTGGGCGTCGCAGTGTGTCAGCGCGCTGTCAAGCCTATTGTCACTGAGCAACACTTCCCGTGGCATGAGGTTCAGAGTGCTGTCGTAGTAGGCTACTTTGTCTTGAGCGACGTTGAAAAAGCAGGTGACATTGTCTTTGCCATAGTGGCTGCTGGCTTCTTGGGCCATTTTGACAGAGGCTTCTATCCATTCTTTTTGTATCATGGTGAAGTGTCGACGGTTGAAGAAGAGAGTGGCTACCATCGTTGTGACGTAAGTGCCTGTAAGGGCGGCGGTATGCCATCTCTGCGGTTCGTTGCTCACACCGCCGGCAAGTGTCAGCAGAAGGAATGGGAATGAGAATATGAGCACCGAGAACTGTAGCACAGGATTCGTCGCAACGGAGTAGACATATCCGATGACCATCGGCAATATCCCTACTGCCAGCGAGGCAGCCATCAGTGGCATGTTGCGGCGGGCAACGCTTGGGCGGAAGAGCAGGACGTAGATGGCCACAGCCACCAGTAAGGCAACGAGCGAGTGGTGGGTAAGGTACCATAGATAATCCATCGCAAAAGAGGGAGTCGGCGCGCCTAGCCAACCACCAATGCCTTGGTATTCAAAGAGCTGGTACAGGGTAATTCTCAAATGGGGTAGGAACAGGAGTATGGCACCGAGGCACGAGGCTAGGTAGGGCAGTAGATGACGGCGTCCGACAAAGAAGAGAGCACCGCAAGCCATCAACAGGGCTGTCAACGAGCAGAAATACTGCGTGTAGGCGCAACAAGCCTCGAAAAAGGCGAACAAGGCAAGTCGTAGGAACGTGTAGCGCTCCTCTTTCACCATGAGGGTCAACACATAGAGTGCACATAGGATGAAGAAGAGGCCGGCACAATAGGGGCGTGCCAGGACGGAGTAATAGATAGTGTATTGGCTTACGGCCATTACTGCTGTGGGCAGCAGGGCACTCCAATTGCCATACCAGCGGCGGCCGATGGCATAGATGAGTGGCAGGGTGGCGATGCCCATCAGTACGAATGGCAGCCTTGTTGCTATGGCCGAGGTCCCGAAGAGTTGAGCCCATAGCCACATCAGCACCTGAACGCCGCCCGGGTGTGTGTCTCCCAGCTTAACCCCGTAGGTCAGTACATCGGCGAGATTGTCGTACCGTAGCCGACAGATGGCGCTCAGTTCGTCGTGCGTCAGAGGCCCGAACATGCTGCCTATACGCAGGACTGCCCCGATGAAAACAAGAAGCCCTACATAAAATGTGGGGCTTTTGAATATTTTGTTGGTATGCATTGCTTTAGTTTGCCGGGAAGGCGATCTCGCGCTCGATGACCTGATAGGGCACGTTGTTGCGGTAGATGGTCTGGCGCACCCAGTTGTCGTCCTCGTCATACTCGTAGACGTAGCTGTGCTTCCAGTTGAGGTGCTCGTCGTAGTTGAACGAGCTGATTTCTATCACGTTGTCGTGGTCGTCGTAATAGTAGGTCGTCAGAGCCGAGAGGAATTCGTCGGCATCGTAGAAGCGCCACTCTATGCGGTTGCCGCGAGCGTCGTACTTATACAGGTAGTGCTGCATCAACTCGCCGTCGCGGTTGTAGAATTCCATTTCGGTGCAGTTGCCCTTCTGGTCGTACTTGTAGGTGCGCTTTTCGGTCATCTGGCCGTCGCTGTCGAAACTCTGCTCCTCGACTTTCTGGCCGCTGACAAACTTCGAGCTTTCCTTTTTGGTCATCTGGTTGCCAAGGAATACGGTACGTTCGATGCGGTTGCCGTCTTTGTCGTTGAGGTAGGCGGTGCGGCCCGTGAGCAGCTTCTCGCGGTTGTATTCGTTCCAGCCGAGGCTGTAGCCGTTGACATCGAAGAAGTACGAATACCAGGTGTAGTCGTCGGCTTTTGTGCGGAACTTGTCGGCAAAGTTGCCGCGCTTGTCGAAGGTGATGCTGTCGACACAGATGAGCTGACGGCCACCGTCGCGACCGCTGTGAAGGTTATAGGTGTATTCAATCACATAAATGGCATTGCCGTGAATGCCCATCTCGGTACGCGAGTTTTTACGTGTCTTGGGATTTGCTGCAAATGCCACTCCTGCAACGAGCAACACCAGCGCGAGAACGATATTTTTCTTCATGGTTGTCATTATTTTCAAAATGCAAAAGTACAACTTTTTTTGAAACGGGGCAAAATTATTTTTTTCGGCGCAGGAAAAACAGCACACCAAGGGCGGCGGTGATGACGGCGGCTATGGTATAGCCCACGGGGCGGGGGAGGAGTGAGCCGAGGCCTTCGTTCTGTGCCACCAGAAGGAAACTGATGGTCACCATGCTCATGAAAAGTGCGGGCACAAGACTGATAAGATACCAGCAGGTGTTGGGTTTGAGCTTGGACAGGAACACGGTGACGGCCCACAGCGTGACCATGGCCAGCACCTGGTTGGCCCACGAGAAGTAACGCCAGATGTAGTCGAAGCCCGCGGGATTTGCCAGCGAGAAGAGCAGCAGGGCAGCGGCCGCGATGAACACCGGCAGGGCTACATAGAGGCGCTTCAAGACGGGCTTCTGGTCCACATGTGTGAAATCGGCCACGATGAGGCGCGCCGAGCGCAGGGCTGTGTCTCCGCTGGTGACGGCAGCCGAGACCACGCCAAGGATGGTGATGAAGGCGATGATGGGCGGGAACCATTGGTTGGCGATGACACCCACCATGGCGGCGCCGCTTTTGCCAAAGCAGATTTCAGGATGGTCGTGGAAAAAGTAGGCGGCGGCAGCAGCCCAGATGAGGGCTACGATGCCTTCGGCTATCATAGCGCCGTAGAAGATAGGCCGCGCCTGCTTCTCATTGACCATGCATCGGGCCATCAAGGGGCTCTGCGTGGCATGGAAGCCGCTGATGGCTCCACATGCAATGGAAATGAACATCATGGGAAAGATGGGGTTGGTGTCGGCCTTGGGATGGCTGTTTTCCAATCCTTCCCATACTTCGCGCAGCGGAATACCGTAGACTACGAAGGCCACCACCAGTGCCACGGCCATCGCCAGCAACAGAATGCCGAATACGGGGTATATCTTGCCGATAATCTTGTCGATAGGCAGCATGGTGGCCAACAGGTAGTAGACAAAGATGAGGATGACCCAGAAATACTGTATTGCGCTGGGGTCCAAGTGACGGAGCCCTTCGGGAACGAATATGTCCTGCGTGAGCAGCGTGGCGGGAGTGTTGACAAACACCGCACCCACCAGTATCATCAGCACCACGGTGAAACCGCGCATGAACTGCTTCATGCCGTTGCCGAGGTACTTGCCGTGGATTTCGGGCAGCGAGGCGCCGTCCTGACGGATGGAGATAAAGCCCGCGATGAAGTCGTGCACGGCACCGGCGAAGATGCAGCCGAAGACAATCCACAGGAAAGAAGCGGTGCCAAACTGGGCGCCCATCACCGCGCCAATAATCGGGCCCACACCGGCAATGTTCAGAAACTGGATGAGGAAGATGCGCCAGGGTTTCATCGGCACATAGTCAACCCCGTCGGGATGCGCTACAGCGGGGGTGGTGCGCGTGGGGTCGACTCCGATGATGCGCTCTATCAACTTGGAGTAAAGCCAGTAGCCTAGCAATAGCAGAATAACTGATACAATGAATGTTATCATAACATGTTTTGTTTAATAATCCGTTGCAAAAGTACGTATTTTTTCTAAAACCGTCACAAAAAACATTTTCCTGCTGTCGCTGTCTGTCCCGTCCGGTTGCTATCTGCTAGGGTAGTTTTCCCATCGTTCTCCCATTGTTCTCCCATCGTTCTTCCATCTAAAATGGGAGAACGATGGGAGAACAATGGGAGAACGATGGGAGAAGTGAGCTAGCATATACCTAGCGGGTACTGATTATGAGGTGCTTAGTGTCTGTGTCTTCTCTTGGCTGCATTTTATTTTTTAAAAGATGCCTCTAATTCAATATTTTTGTGTATATTTGCAGTTTGATTTGAAAGGATGAACCACGGATGGAACAGGAGATAATCACCGAGAAACATATTGACTTACAGAAGATACTGGCCGACAAGAAAGTCAAGGCGCCCCGTTTTGTACAGAGATGGCTGGAGCGGCTACTGCATGTCGAAGAGCTCAATGCGGGCATTTATAACAACCGCGACAAATTCGGTCTCGACTTTGTCCATGCTTTCACCGAGGGCAAGGAGCCTTACAATCTTGGGATGGAGGTGAGGTGCCGGGGGCTGGAGAATGTGCCCCTCGACGGCTGTCCGATGGTGGTGGGCAATCATCCGTTGGGCGGTCCCGACGGCTTGGCGCTGATGGGTGCCGTGGGGCGCAAGCGCCAGGATATCCTCTTCCCTGTGACCGATTTCCTGCTTTACCTTCCTGGCTTGCGCCAGCTCTTCGTGCCCATCGACAAAGTGAACCGCAGCAAGACCCTCGCCAACCTCGAGGAGGCTTTTGCGGGTCAGAACATCCTGCTCTACTATCCCTCCGGCGCCGCCTCGCGCCGCCAGAAGGGCGTCATCAAAGACCTCGAGTGGCATCCCACCTTCGTCAAGAAGGCCGTCAAGTACCACCGCGACATCGTACCGGTCTATACCGACGCCCGAAACCGCAATATCTTCTACACCGTGGCGAATATTCGCAAGCGGTTGGGCATCAAGTTTTTCTTCGAGATGGCCATGCTGCCGGCCGAGATGTTTGCCCAACGGGGCAAGACGGTTTCGCTCACTATGGGCAAGGCCATCCCCTGGCAGACTTTCGACCGCAGGCACACGCCGGCCGAATGGGCCGCCCTTCTCCGCGAGCATGTATATAAACTGAAAGACAACCCCGATGCGGAGTTCTTAGGTTAAAGGTTAATGTTTATAAGTTAAAGAAACAATACAGCAATGGATCTCTCATACATAGCACCCCCTGTTGACCGTGAGCTTATCAAGAAGGAGCTCAAACAGAAGCATTTCCTCCGCAAGACCAACTATGGCAACAAGGAGATTTATGTCACCACGGCCCACCTCTCGCCCAATATTATGCGCGAGATAGGCCGTCTGCGCGAACTCAGCTTCGCCGCCGACGGCGGCGGAAGCGGCAAGGAGGTGGATATCGACCAGTACGACACCCTCGACGACCCCTACTGCTGCAAGCAGCTCTTTGTGTGGAGTCCTGAGGACGAGGAGATTGTGGGCGCCTACCGCTTCATACACGGCAGCAATATGATGCGTCGCGACGACGGCTCCATCGTCACCCCCACGGCCGACCAATACCAGTTCAGCGAGCAGTTCATCAACGAGTATCTGCCCTACACTGTCGAACTGGGGCGCGCATTCGTGCAGCCGGCCTACCAGCCGGGCAATAACCTGCGCAAGGGCCTCTACAGCCTCGACAACCTGTGGGACGGCCTCGGAAGCCTCATCCTCGAGATTCCCGAGACACGCTATTTTTTCGGCAAGATAACCATGTATGGCGACCTCGACCTCAAGGCGCGCGACATGATACTTTATTTCTACCAGAAGCACTTCCCCGACCGCGACGGTCTGGTATGGCCCTACGAGCGCGTCAGCATCGAGGGCGACTACAACGAGCTGGTGCAAACGTTCAACGGACGTAACTATAAGGAGGACTATCAGATACTCCTCCATGCTGTCCGTGCCTGCGGGTGCACTGTGCCGCCGCTCATCAACGCCTATATGAATCTCACGCCCTCCATGCGCTCTTTCGGCACCTGCCCCAACCATCACCTGAAAGGGACCACCGACACGGGTATTCTCATCACCCTCAACGACCTCTTCGACGACAAGCGCAAGCGCTACCTCGAAAGTTACCAGCTACGCAACCAGTTCCTCGACCGTCGTCGCCTCTTTGGCATCAATATGAAGCTCTTGCCGTGGTGGAAGAACACCAGCCCCGAGGAGGCCGAGGCAATGGCCGAGCTCAGGGGGTTGAAACGTAAGCAGAAGGAACTGCGTCAGGAGCTTCGCAAGATTAAACGCGCCAATCGCAAATAGCCTATGACCATCTCCAGTGCCACCTTTTGCATTAGTAGTCCTAACTACAAGAAGTGCCCTGCCGACGGGCGGCCGGAGTATGCCTTCATTGGTCGCAGCAATGTCGGCAAGTCGTCGCTCATCAATATGCTGACAGGTGTCAAGGGGTTGGCCAAGACCTCGGGACGGCCAGGCAAGACGCAGCTTATCAACCACTTCCTTGTGGTAGGCGAGGTGGAACGGGCCAACCATAAGGAGAAGAGCGAGTGGTATCTGGTGGACCTGCCGGGTTATGGCTATGCCCGCACCTCCAAGACTTCGCGTGAGAAGTGGGGGACTATGATGCGCGACTATTTCCTCCATCGCGAGGCACTTACCAATGTCTTCGTGCTCATCGACAGCCGTATTCCGCCGCAACGCATCGATTTGGAGTTTATTACCTTTCTGGGTACAAACGGGGTGCCGCTGGCCCTCGTCTTCACCAAGGCCGACAAAGAGAAGCAGCGCGAGGTGATGGCCAACATCAAGGCCATGAAGAAAGCCCTCTCCGAGTTGTGGGAAGAGTTGCCGCCGTTGTTCCTCACCTCGGCGCTCACTGGACAGGGGCGCGATGCCGTGCTGGACTTTATAGATAGTGTCAACCATTCACTGCAACAATAAAAATGAGACTGTTATGAAACGTATGATTCTGATACTGGCTGTGCTGTTTACGGCCTTTGGCGTAAAGGCGCAGCAGGTGATTGAACTGGAGAAGAGCATCGACGCCATCCGGAAGGAGAACGGCATGAAGCATGGTATCCTTTCGGTTAGCGTCTACAATATCACTAAAGGCAAGTCGGTCTATGGCTACAATCAGCAGGTGGCGCTTACTCCCGGGTCTGTGGTCAAACTGTTTACCACCGGCGCGGGCTTTTCCCGACTGGGTAGCAACTTCAGGTTCGCCACCAAGTTGTGTATCCGTGGCGAAGTGGATCGCGACGGTGTGCTCCGCGGCAATGTCTACATCATTGGCGGCGGTGACCCGCTGCTGGGTTCCTACCGCTACAGGCAGACCTCGCCCGACTCGCTTTTCGATGGCTGGTCGCGTTCGCTGAAGAAGAAGGGTATCAAGCGCGTCGAAGGCCGGGTGTGCTATTACACAGGCATCTTTGACAACCAGACCCTCAACGACAGCTGGCAGTGGGGCGACGTGGGTAACTATTTTGGCGCTGGCGTCAGTGGTCTCAACTTCCACGAGAATATGTTCTTTGTCTATTTCAATCCTGGCACCAAGGTAGGCTATCCCGCCACCAGTGTCAAGGTTTCGCCCAAGAACCTTAACGTGCGAGGCACTTGCGAGGTGACCACCGGTCCCGAAAACTCGGGCGACAATGTGGTTATCTATGGTTCTCCCGACGGCATCGATCGCCTCTATCGTGGCACTGTGCCGCTGGGCAAGAACGAGTTCGCCGTCCGTGGTGCCATGCCCAACCCTGCACGACAGTGCGCCGACCTCTTTGCCACTTATCTCCGCACCCACGGAGTCAGCGTTTCCTCCAACTCGCTACAGGTCTTCAGCCTTCCCGACAGCCTCCGTACAGTGCTTGATTACTATAGCAGCGACTACTACACCATTGCCCAGTATACCAACCTCACCAGTAACAATATCTACGCCGAGGCCATCTTCAAGTACCTGGGCTACCGGTTGACAGGTCTCGGTAGTTTCGCCTCCGGTGTGAGTGCCGTGGAGGCCTATTTCAAGGATTTGGGACTCAATAGCGAAGGGGTGAACCTGGTGGATGGCAGTGGACTCTCCAACCAGAACCGTGTCACTGCCGATTTCCTTTGCCGTTATCTCGCCGCCGTTAGTCAGGAGGACTATTTTGACGACTTCCTGCACTCGTTGGCCAAGGTGGGGGAGAGCGGTACCGCCAAGAAACTCCTCCCCACGCTGCCTAACGGCATATCGGTACGCCTCAAGACCGGCACCATCAAGGGTGCAAAAGCCTATGCCGGCTATATCGACGCCGCCAACGGCGACCGTCTCGTTTTCTCCATCATCAGCAACAACCACGATTGCACCTCCACTGTCGCCGCCGAGAAGCTCAACAAGATTCTCCTGAAGATTGCTACTTTATATTAAAGTAAAGGAGTGGCAAAAGAAAAGAGGGAGACTGTTTGGTCTCCCTCTTTTCTTTTGCCTCTCCTCTACTCCTTTAATACTTTACTCCTTTACTCCTTATCGAACACTACTCTACTCCTTATCGAATCAGGAATGAGAATTTGTTGAAGTTCTTCAGGGCAATGCCGGTACCACGGGCGACAGCGCGCAGGGGATCCTCGGCAATGTGTACCTGGAGTTTGGTCTTGCTGCTGATTCGCTGGTCGAGGCCACGCAACAGGGCACCGCCACCGGCCAGATAGATGCCGTTCTTATAAATATCGGCGGCTAACTCAGGAGGTGTATTGGCAAGGGTGTCGAGGATGGCTTGCTCGATACGTGCCACCGATTTGTCGAGGGCATGGGCGATTTCCTTATAGTTCACCGACACCTCCTTGGGCAGACCGGTGAGCAGGTCGCGGCCCAGGGTGCGGTAGTCCTCGGGAGGATTGTCCAGCTCGCTGACTGCCGAGCCAACGGCAATCTTTACCTTTTCGGCCATTCGCACGCCAATAATCATGTTATGCTGACGGCGCATAAAGTCGACAACATTGTCGTTGAACTCGTCGCCAGCCACCTTGATGGAGGTGTTGCAAACGATGCCACCCAGCGAGATGACAGCAATCTCGGCAGTACCGCCTCCGATGTCGACGACCATGTGGCCTTCGGGTTGCAGCACGTCGATACCGATACCGATGGCAGCAGCCATAGGCTCGTGGATCATGCGTATCTCTTTGGCGCCAGCCTGTTCGGCGCTCTCACGCACGGCACGCTCCTCGACATTGGTAATGCCGCTGGGGATGCAGATGACCATGCGCAGCGACGGCGGCAGGAACGAACGATTGATATTGGTCATGCCGATGAGCTCGCGGATGAGGTGCTGTGCCATCTCGAAGTCGGCGATGACACCGCCGCGCAGCGGACGGATGGTCTCCACATTCTTGTTGTCGGTACGGCCGTCCATGCGCTGGGCCTCCTTGCCAACGGCGATTATCTTATTGTTATTACGGTCGACGGCTACAATGGAGGGTTCGTCGATGACCACCTGGTCGTTGTATATTACGATGGAGTTGGCGGTGCCAAGGTCCATTGCTACCTCACGGTTGAAAAATGATAAAAGTCCCATGTATAATTAATGTTTAAAGTGTCTTTTTCCGGTAATAGCCATGCCCATCTGGTGCTGCTCGCAGTAGTCGATGCTGTCTTGGTCGTGGATGCTGCCGCCAGGATGGGCGACAGCTGCGATGCCGGCCTCGTGGGCTATTTCGACGCAGTCAGGGAAGGGGAAGAAAGCGTCGCTGGCCATGACGGCGCCATTCAAGTCGAAGCCGAAGCTCTTGGCTTTGGCAATGGCTTGACGCAGGGCGTCGACGCGGCTGGTTTGGCCTGTGCCACTGGCATACAGTTGACGGCCTTTGGCTAACACAATGGCATTGCTCTTGGTATGTTTGACGAGGATGGTGGCGAAGGCCAAATCCTCGGCCTGATCAGCGGTGATGGTGGTTGAGGTGACACTCTGCTGCATGTCGGTGGCAGTGGGAACCACGGTATCGCGGTCCTGCACTAACACGCCGTTGAGTACGGTTCGCATCATGGGGTCGGCCATCTTGAAGGCTTTGCGACGCAGGATAATACGGTTTTTCTTACCACGCAACACCTCGAGTGCGTCTTCGTCGTAGTCGGGGGCGATACAGACTTCAAAGAATATCTTGTGCATCTCGTCAGCTACCTCCTTAGTCACCGTTTGGTTGCATATGAGTACGCCACCGAAAGCACTCATAGGGTCGCCGGCCAGTGCGTCCTTCCAGGCTTCCAACAGCGTGGGACGTACAGCCATACCACAGGCGTTATTATGCTTGAGGATGGCGAAGGCTGTCTGGCCCGCGAAGTCATCAATGAGGGCACAGGCAGCGTCGATGTCACCCAGGTTGTTATAACTAATCTCTTTGCCGTTGAGTTTGTCGAAGCATCCTTCCAGGTCGCCATAGAAGACACCCTTCTGGTGGGGGTTCTCGCCGTAACGCAGCGGATATGTACCGTTGAAATGGTTGAATATGGCCGTGTCGTAGTGACTGCTCACTTTGAAGGCATAGGTGGCAAAACGACGGCGCTGCTCCAGCGTGGTGCAGCCTTTCTGCTCCCGATAGATGTTGAGGAATTCCTTGTAGTAGTCGACGGCGGGTACAATGACCACATCGTTGAAGTTCTTGGCGGCGCCGCGGATAAGGCTTATGCCTCCAATGTCAATTTTCTCGATGATATCCTGTTCAGAGGCGCCACTGGCTACGGTCTGCTCGAAGGGATAGAGGTCGACGATGACAAGGTCAATCTCTGGTATCTCATACTGGGCCAACTGGGCATTGTCGCCCTCGTTGTCGCGGCGGGCAAGAATGCCGCCGAATACCTTGGGGTGCAGCGTCTTCACACGGCCTCCAAGGATGGAGGGATAGCCCGTGAGACTCTCTACGGCCACAGGTTTGATGCCGAGTTCTTCGATAAACTTTTGGGTTCCGCCAGTACTGTAGATGGTCACACCTTGGGCGTCAAGCGCTCGAACGATGTCCTCCAATCCGTCTTTGTAGAAGACAGACACAAGGGCTGATTTTATACGTTTGGGTTCCATATTATTGTTTTTATTCTATATAATCTCACTACAACATACTGACAATACACCACTTGCGTGGTGTATTGCTTATTGTACGCAGGATGCAAATATACAACCTTTTTCTATATCGACAAAATCTTTTTTACACCTTTTTGTTTTCTATCTTACTACGCGGGTGAATACAGGGGCAGTACCGTTGGCGACGGTGACGAAGACCTGCATCTCGCCGGCGGGGGGCATGTCGGGCTTGTCCTCGCGGGGCAGGTCTTCGGCGGTGAAGAGGTACTCGGTGCCGTCGGGGATGGCACGGATGGCGACAGTCTTGGCTTTGGCGTGGAGCATGGGATAGCCGTCGACGGCGGCGTCGAAGACGGCGGCCTCTTCGGCATTGACCTCATGCTGCTCGGGGAACTCTTCCAACTGGGTATATTCCCCTTCAATGAAACCCATGAATTTCAGGAACTGGTCCACTTCCTTGGGCATGGCCTCGAGGCGGGCGGCGCGGACTCCATAACCACAGGTTACATCAGCATTGGGTTGGGTTGCTTCCAGATCCTTTATGCTCGACTCCAGTCCACCGCTGCCGAAGGTGCAGAAGGGGACAATCTTTTTGCCACCAAGTTCAACATTGTTCAAGAAGGTGATTATGGGAGGTGCATAGGTGCCGAACCAGATGGGATAACCCAAGAAAATGACGTCGTATTTCGAAAGGTCGGCCTTGATAGGCTGTATCTCCGGTAGCACTCCTGCTTCACGCTCCTGTATACAACGCTGGATGGTGGCCTGGAAGTCGCCATCGTAGGGGTTTACGCAGACAATCTCTTCGATATCGGCACCAAGCCGGGTGGCAATCTCTTGGGCCACAGTCTTTGTGATGCCGGTTTGGGAATAATAGAGCACCAGCATCTTTGGCTCCTCTTTCTTGGTGCCACAACTTGTGGCTCCCATGGCCACGATGGTCATGGCCAGCAGCAAACTCATCTTTCTCATGATTATAGTGTCTTTTGGTTTTATGTCTTTCAGGTTATTAGGGTTCTTAAGGCCTTTAGTCTCCAAAGGCTATGCCTACGCCCTTTGCGGTGTGCACCAGGCGGCTGTCGGGGGCCACGAGGTTCTGCTCTCGTACGGCTTCTTCGAGGGGTATGCCGACGATGTCGGGGTGGTGGTAGGCCACCATCTGGCCGAAGCGGCCCTCCATGACGAACTCCATGGCGCGGACGCCGAACTCGGTGGCCAGCACACGGTCGAAGGCGATGGGCGTGCCGCCGCGCTGCAGGTGGCCGAGGATGGTGTAGCGTATGTCATGCTCCACGCCCGCAGCCTTGAGGTCGGCGGCCAGTTGCTCACCCACGCCACCCAGTTTGATGTGCTGATAGCCCACTTCGGCGCTGACGCTGCCGGTTACAGTGCCGCCCTTGGGCATAGCGCCTTCGGCAACCACGATGATGCAGTAGCCGCGGCGCTTGTTGTAGCGCTGCTCTATCTTGGCTTTCACTTTCTGGATGTCATACGGTATCTCGGGAATGAGGCACACGTCGGCGCCGCCGGCGATGGCGCTGTGGAGGGCTATCCAGCCCGCGTCGCGTCCCATCACCTCGAGGATGAACACACGGTTGTGCGAGGCCGCGGTGGTCACCAGCTTGTCGATAGCGTCGGTGCAGATTTGTACAGCCGTTTGGAAACCAAAGGTATAGTCGGTGAGCGACAAGTCGTTGTCGATGGTCTTGGGTACACCCACGATATTGAGTCCCTTCTTGGAAAGGCCGAGGCTGATGCGCTGGCTGCCGTCGCCACCGATGTTGATGACGGCATCCACACCCATATATTGCAGCTTGCGCAGCATCTCGTCGCTACGGTCCACGGTGGTCCACGAGCCGTCGTTGTTCTTCACCGGCCAGGCAAAGGGGCCGCCCTTGTTGGTGGTGCCAAGAATCGTACCGCCTTGAATCTGAAGCCCCTCCACGGTCTTTTCGTCGAGCATCTGTATCTCTGTCGGCTCGCGCAGCACACCGTTGAACGACTCGATGCAGCCGATAACCTCCCAGTCTCCAGCTTGCGCGGCCCGTTTCACAATGCCCCGAATCACCGCATTCAGTCCTGGACAGTCGCCGCCACCGGTCAGTACCATCACTCTTTTCAGTGCCATGTGTATAAAGTTTTGTGTATTGTACTCAAATCGGGTGCAAAGATACTACTTTTTTTGAATTATTAGCAGAAAAATTTTGCCAGTTGAAAAAATAGTTGTAATTTTGCAGCCGATTTGAATGCCCATCGGAACGATTGTGATGCTCTTTCTTCCGTGAGATTCAGTTGGTTAAGAAAAAGAAAACAATAAAGTCATGGCAAAGAAAAATAAAGACGCACGGGTCCAGGTGATCCTTGAATGCACAGAACAGAAGACCAGCGGTGTTGCCGGCATGAGCCGTTACATCACCACCAAGAACAAAAAGAACACTCCGGAACGTCTGGAGCTCAAGAAGTACAACCCCTTCTTGAAGAAAGTAACCGTTCACAAAGAAATCAAGTAATATAGGAGATATAGACTATGGCAAAGAAAGTTGTTGCTACCCTTAAGACCTCTACCGGTAAAAGTTTTGCCAAGGTGATTCGCATGGTGCGTTCCCCCAAGACCAATGCCTACGTCTTCACCGAGGAGATTGTCGCCTCTGACAATGTGCAGGAATACCTGAAAAAGAAATAATCCCACCGAAAAGGTAATAATTTTTTTCATACGCTTTTGTTTTGACCCCCTTGGTTTGCGAACCGAGGAGGTTTTTTTTGCTTTCAGTGAGAAAAAAAAGTATATCTTTGCATATATTATTCTTAAATGTGATATTATATGAAACGCTTTGTTTTCAGCCTATTGGCACTTATGGCACTCTGCGTGTCGTGCGGCAAAGACGATATTACCACCGTTGTCAACAATCCGGATAACGACAGTATCGTCAGTGATGTTGTCGACACCACGAGCCCCTATCTGGCTCTCTTCGACCGCAAGGTGGTGGTCGTCTTTTCGACCGAAGGTGCCGCCACCGTCACGGGCATCGGCGACAGCCTGACGGCCACCGTTAGCGGCAACGACGTGACCGTCAACAATCTAAGCTCGCAGAAGGTGCTCTACATCCTTACGGGCTCCAATGCCAACGGTTTCCTGAAAATCTATAGCGGGAAGAAACAGGGTCTACAACTCAACAATCTGCACCTCAGGAATCAGCGTGGCGCCGCCATCAATATTCAGGGCCTGGCCGAGACCCCCAACAAGGGCAAGCGCACCGACATCTACACCAAGGGAGAATGCACCCTCTTCGACGGGTCGGTGTATACCCTTACGCCCGATACCGAGGACGAGAAGGCGGCTCTCTTCAGCGAGGGTAGGTTGGTGTTCAACGGCAGCGGTAGCCTCACCGTCACCGCCACAGGCAAGGCCGCCATCACCACCGACGACGAGGTGGAGTTCCTCGACGGCTGCAATGTCAGCGTCACCTCGTCGGCAGGTCACGGTGTGCGGGGCAAGAACTATATTCTCGTCAACGGCGGTACCCTCGACATCAGCGTCTCGGCCGACGGTAAGAAGGGCATGAGCAGCGACAGCTCGGTGCGTTTCGAGGGTGGCTCCACGACCATCCACCTCACCGGCAACACCGTGGTGGAGAGCGGCGACACCAACCGTAGCAACGCCATCAAGGCCGACAGCATATTCGAGATGAACGCCGGCACCCTCACCATCACCAACAGCGGCACCGGCGGAAAGGGTATCAGCTGCGACGGAAAAGGCTATTTCCGCGGGGGCACCATCGACATCACCGTCACCGGTCAGAACTTCGGCTCCTCGAGCGGTGGGGGCGGCCCGCATCCGGGTCCCGGTCCCAATCCCGGCGGATGGGGAAGCAGCGACAACAGCGTGGGTGCCAAGGGCATCAAGTGCGACGGCAATATAGAAATCTCCGGCGGTGTCATCACCGTCAGGGCCTCCTATCACGAGGGCATCGAGACCAAGGGCACGCTGACTGTCACCGGTGGCGAGGTCTACAGCCAGTCGTCAGACGACGCCATCAACTCGGCCTCCACGATGACCATCAGCGGCGGCATGGTCTGTGCCTACTCCACCGGCAACGACGGCCTCGACGCCAACGGCAACCTCTACCTTCAGGGCGGCCTGGTCTACGCCATCGGCACCAACTCGCCCGAGGTGGCTGTCGACGCCAATACCGAAGGGGGCTTCAAACTCTATGTGCAGGGCGGGACCCTCATCGCCATTGGCGGCCTCGAGAACGGTGCCCAGCTGTCGCAGAGCTGCTACAAGGCATCGTCGTGGAACAAGAATACTTGGTATTCGATGACCGTGGGCAGCCAGACCTACGCCTTCAAGACCCCAACCTCCGGCGGCAGCGGCCTCATTGTCTCGGGAGCCGAACAGCCTGTGCTGAAGAGCGGGGTGACCGCTACCGGCGGCACAGAGAGCCTGAACGGCATGCTGCTCGTGTTGCCCGAGGTCAGCGGCGGCAGTGCGGTATCGCTCTCTTCCTATACCGGTGGCGGCGGATGGTGGTAGGAATAAAAAGATAAGGAGGAAAGACAGATGAAGAAACTATTGCTTTATACGCTCCTGGTGGCGCTCACCCTTTCCCATTCCAGCTTGAGGGCCCAGACCGACGTGAGCCTCGACCCCGAGGTGGGCGGTCGCTTCTCCATTGAACTCAATAAAAAAATCAGCAAGGGACTGCATGTCTACATCGACGAGGCCTTGTGGTTTGACAACAACTTCGGCTCGTTCGACCGCTTCTATACCACGCTGGGCGTCACCTACAAGGTGTTGCCCTATTTGAAAGTGGGTCTCGGTTATGGCCTTATCAACGCCCACAGCTCTGTCGACTCCAAATTCAAAACCCCGCGTCACCGCCTCTTCCTCGATGTCACGGGTACCTACCGCTGTGGCGATTGGCAATTCTCTCTGCGCGAGCGCGTTCAGGCGACCCACCGCACCGACTCGTTTAACCAGTGGCAGAGTCCCAGTAACGCGTGGGTGTTGAAAAGTCGTCTGAAGGTGGTCTACAAGGCTTTCCGCCGCTGGGAACCCTATGCCGCCTTCGAGCTGCGCAACACCCTCAACGCGCCGGTCATCAAGGCAGCTTACAACGAATCCTTCGCCACCTGGGTCTCCCCGACGACAGGCCTCGCCAAGAACGAGGCAGGATGGTTCCTCGACGGATTCAGCGGGACCTATATCAACCGTCTGCGCGGCACGTTGGGGGTCAGCTACCGCCTCGACCGCAGCAACACCCTCGAAGTCTACTTCATTGGTGACTACAATATTGACAAGGAAGTCGACGCCAATGCCGAAGGCACCAAGCTCAAGGCCTATACCCGTGAGACCGGCTTCAACGGCTGGCTCTGTGCCAGCTACAGCTACGTGTTCTAGAGCTATCCGGTAGGGTATTTCTCCCATCGTTCTCCCATTGTTCTCCCATCGTTCTCCCATTATAGATGGGAGAACGATGGGAGAACAATGGGAGAACGATGGGAGAAATACCCTAGAAATGAGCCAGGGGATACTAATCTTTAATACGGTTCCTCATCGCCATCAAGGCGTTGTAGGCCACCAGTCCGTTGGCCAGTTCGAGGCTGCGCTCGTCGACCATGAGGTTCGCGCGGTGAAGGTTCGAGAAGGGGGTACCGGGCTCATGGATGCCGATGCGGAAATAGCAGGCGGGAATCTTCTGCGCGAAGAAGGCAAAGTCCTCGGCCGTCATCCTCAGGTCGAGCCATTCGACATTCTCTTTGCCCAAAAAGGCACAGGCGTTGTCGTGCACCTGCTGGGTGCATGCGTCGTCGTTGAAGACATAGGGGTAGCCGTAGTCGATGAAGAGGTCGCACTCGGCCCCCATGGCTTCCGCCACGCCGGTGCTGATTTTGCGTATCTTCTCGTGGGCTTCGAGGCGCCACTGCTCGTCGAAGGTGCGGATGATACCCTCCATCTTCACCGTGTCGGGGATGATGTTGGTACGGCCGCCCACCTCCTGTATCTTGCCGATGGTGAGCACCGTGGGCATCATGGGGGCGGCATTGCGGCTGACGATTTGCTGCAGGGCGATGACGATATGGCTGGCCACCACGATGGGGTCGACGCTGAGGTGCGGCGTGGCACCGTGGCCACCGAGGCCTTTGACGGTCCAGTAGAGCTCGTCGGTCGAGGCCATATACTTGCCCTTGCGCATACCCACCTTGCCGCAGTCCATCTCCGGCAGACAGTGGAAGGAGTATATCTCGTTGGGAGTGATCTCTTTAAATAGTCCGTCCTCCATCATCATGCGGGCGCCGCCGGGGTACTTTTCCTCGCTGGGCTCGAAGATGAACATCAGGTTGCCGCTGAACTGGTCGCGTAGTTGTGTGAGGATTTTGATGGCTCCCAGCAACGAACAGGTGTGCATGTCATGCCCACAGGCGTGCATCACGCCCGGCTTCTCGCTGGCGAAGGGCAGTCCGGTGCACTCGGTGATGGGCAGCGCGTCGTAGTCGGAACGCAGTGCCACGCAATAACTCTTTCCACTTTCCTCTTTCAACGTTCCACTCAACATCGCCATCACGCCAGTCTTGCCAATACCGGTCTTGGGCTCTAGGCCCATCTCGCGCAGCCGCTCGGCCACAAACTCCATGGTGCCGTACTCCTCCTGCGAGAGGTCGGGGTGACGGTGCATCCACCGCCGCCACTCGATGACCTCCTCCCGCTGCGTATGAGCCAGCTGCTTGATTTTATTGATGATGTCTTCCATAGTATTTCTTTTTTCTAGTAACCCTGGTATTTCTGGTATTTCTGGTATCTCTGGTAGTACTAGTAGCTACTAGTACTACTAGCCATACTAGTTATACCAGTTAGACCAGCCATACCAGTCATACCATCCCCAGCCTTCGTTTAAGTTCTAAATTTTCTTCTTTCAGTCTTTTATTTTCCTCTTCAAGTGCCTTTATCCTGTTGTCCACCTCCTGACGGTAGCCGGTGCGCACAGCGTGCATCCTCTCCTTGATGCCTCCCTCTTCCCTGAAACGTGTCTCTAGGTGTTTCAGGTAGGAGTCGAACATCTTGTCGACAAAATGACAGAGCGTCAGTGCCAGGTTGCAAAACACCTCGGCATCAGCCTTGTCCGCCAGTGGACTAAAGGCATCGTAACTGTTGTTATTGCGGCAAAAATCCAGCATTCCCGCATATCGCGGATGGTTTTTATCCCATATCGGCAGCGAGTGCTTCTTCAGGTAGTCCTCATAATCCTCGCGCAGTTCCTGAAAACTGGCACGTGCTACATTCATCAGCTTCACCTCTGTCTCACTGCTTGTCATCGACGCTTCACTTCCCTCCACAATATTCTGCTTGCCACTGCGGGCCGCTTGGTTCATCTGGTCGACGGTGCGGTCGCCGTAGGGAGGAAGAAACCTTTTGCAGAAGACATCTGTCAAAAGCACCAGCACCTCGGCCTTTTGATACAGGTGCAATTCCTTGTATCTGGGGACTTGCATGAATATCGACTTCTGCTCCATTGTTTCTGGTAGTTTGGTATTTCTAGTATTTCTAGTATTTCTAGTATTCCTGGTATTACTAGTATTACTAGTTATACTAGATATACTAGCCAAGCCAGTTCTTGCTCTTTTATAACGCCAAGCGGCCTTTTTTATTGTTTAAAGCATTGATTATAAAAAAAAACGTATATTTGCAATAGGTTCTAGCCGAAAGAATAGAATCTATTTTATTGAAAACCAGAAGCGTTATTTTTATAATTTTCTAAAAAACAATGAAAAAGATTTACACTTTTCTAATTGTCTCCATCATCGCCACTTCGTTGGTTTCATGCGACAAAGAAAGCACTGACGAAGGGAAACATATCTCTATGATATCCATACAAAGTTATTCACAAGATTATACCGATGGACAACTTGTCAACACCCATGGCAGCTATGGAGAAACCACTCTCCAATGGCGAGGAGACCTTCTTTACGGTATCCAAGGAATGGAGAATATCTTTGTATATGAGGGCAATCGTCTCAAGGAAATCAACATGGCAATCACCCCTCAACTCAATCATTTTGAGTTCATCTATAATGGTGACAAACTAAAGGAAATCTACGGAACCGGTAGTAGCGGATGGACAAAGTCCACATTATCCTATAATACAAACGGTGAGATTGACACTATCAAATCACTCAATTCTAATGGAAATGAAGAGACTTCCATTCTCACATGGCGGGACGGGAATGTCATACGTCTGCAATACCAGGGATATAGTTATTACGACTCGCCTGAGCCCTCTCTCGGCACCATTGTCTACGAATTTGTTTATGACAACAAGACATCCGCCTTTTCGGGAATGGAACAATTCTATCTTTTTGCCAGCTGCATCGGCGATCCCGTTTCATCGATAAGCAGATTATCCCGAAACAACCTGCTGCGTCGTACCCGTGTAAGCAACGAGAATAACAACGATGGAATTAGTTACATATACTCCTACGACGGTGATTACCCCACCTCAATGAAGACAACCGAAGGTTACAGCAATTCGTACTCCAGCTATTCCCGCACCACCACCACTTTTTTCCAATATACTGACGGCAGTGGAGCTACCCTACCCGAAATCATCACCATTGACCAAATAGACGTTTGCAATGGCGACACACTATACTCTAGAAACGAGAAATACACAAAGGGAAGTCCCGTTGCATTGAATCCATATTACCACAACGGCTACCATTTCGTGCGCTGGAGCGACGGGAACGTTGATAATCCGCGCCGCATCACCGCCAATCTTGACGCAACCTACACGGCCATCTTCCAGGTCGATTAATTCCAATCCGCTTTCCTGGCGTAAAAAAGAGTTCCGGAAGTCATCCAACGACGGCTTCCGGAACTTCCTTATTTATAGATTCTCAAGCCTTGTGGATTGCAATGGAGGCGGGCGTGCCGTCGACAATCTCAACAGGTTGGCCGTCCTTCACCTCGGGCACGAGGGTAAGGCTGGTGCAGAGGGTCTCGGTGCAGATGTAGTCGCGGTGGGCATTGATGGCACTGTCCCACTCGCCGCTCTGGAGCTCGACGACGATACGGTCGGTGACGTCGAACTGCTCTTTGCGGATGTTCTGGATACGGTTGACCAGCTCGCGGGCGATACCTTCGTTGATAAGTTCGGGGGTAAGCTGGATGTCGAGGGCCACGGTGAGCGAGCCGTCGTTGGCCACCACCCAGCCGGGGATGTCCTGCGTGGCAATCTCCACGTCGGTGAGCAGCACCTCGCAGTCGGTACCGTCGACGCTGACCATGCAGCGACCGTCGGCCTCAAGAGCGTTGATCTGCTGCTGGTCGAAGGCCATGATGGCGGCGCCGAGGGCTTTCATCACCTTGCCATAGCGGGGGCCGAGGGTCTTGAAGTTGGGCTTGATCTTTTTGACCAACAGGTTGTTGTCAGCGGCGAGGAACTCCACCTCCTTCACGTTGAGCTCGGAGCAGATGTGGTGTTGCACCTTCTCAATCTGGGTCTTCATCGCCTCGTCGCGCACGGGGATGACAATCTTCTGCAGCGGCTGACGCACGCGCAGGTTGCTCTTCTTGCGGAGGCCGAGGACCATGGAGCAGACCTTCTGGGCCAACTGCATACGCTCCTCGAGGGCCTTGTCGACCATCTCGGCATGATATTCGGGGAAGCCCAGGTGATGCACCGACTCTACGTTGTGACGTTTGGTGACGGCGTTGAGGTCGAGGAACATACGCTCGCTGAAGAAGGGAGCGATGGGAGCCATGAGGCGGCTGAGGGTCTCGAGGCAGGTGTAGAGCGTCTGATAGGCGCTCTTCTTATCGTCGGTAATCTCGCCGCGCCAGAAGCGGCGGCGGCAGAGACGGACATACCAGTTGCTGAGGTAAGCATCCACGAAAGTGCCGATGGCGCGGCCGGCGCGCGTGGGCTCGTAGTCTTCCATGGCATCACCCACGATCTTCACCAACGTGTTGAGCTCGGAGAGTATCCAGCGGTCAATCTCGGGGCGCTCGGCGATGGGCAGGTCGGCCTGGCTGTAGTCGAAGCCATCCAGATTGGCATAGAGGGCGAAGAAACTGTAGGTATTGTACAGGGTGCCAAAGAGTTTTCTTCTCACCTCGTCGACGCCCTCGACGTCAAACTTCAGGTTGTCCCAAGGCTGGCTGTTGGTGATCATATACCAGCGGGTAGCATCGGGACCGTATTTGGCGAGGGTCTCGAAAGGGTCGACGGCGTTGCCGAGACGCTTGCTCATCTTGTTGCCATTCTTGTCGAGCACCAAGCCGTTACTGATGACGTTCTTGAAGGCCACGCTGTCGAAGCACATGGTGCCGATGGCGTGGAGCGTATAGAACCAGCCACGGGTCTGGTCGACACCCTCGGCGATGAAGTCGGCCGGGAATTCGGTGGACTTCAGTTCTTCGCCCATGTAGTGGATCTGGGCATAGGGCATGGCGCCACTGTCGAACCACACGTCGATGAGGTCGGGCTCGCGACGCATGGGCTTGCCGCTGTCGCTGACGAGCACCACATTGTCGATATAGGGTCTATGTAAATCAAACTTGTTGTAATCGTCTCCGGCATATGAGTTCTCCTTCATCAGGCCTGCGGCGATGGCCTTCTCGATCTCGGCGCAGAGTTCTTTCACGCTGCCGATGCACTTCTCCTCCTTGCCGTCCTCGGTGCGCCAGATGGGCAGCGGGGTGCCCCAATAGCGGGAGCGGCTGAGGTTCCAGTCGACGATATTCTCCAGCCAGTTGCCGAAACGTCCGCTGCCGGTGGCTTCGGGCTTCCAGTTGATGGTCTTGTTGAGCTCTATCATGCGCTCCTTCAGTGCGGTGGTGCGGATAAACCAGCTGTCGAGGGGGTAGTAGAGCACGGGTTTGTCGGTACGCCAGCAGTGGGGGTAGCTGTGGGTGTGCTTCTCGCTCTTGAAGAGCTTCTTCTCCTCCTTGAGCATGATGACAAGCTCCACGTCGAGGCTCATATCCTTCTCGCCCTTGGTGGAATCGTAGGCGTTCTTGACGAACTTACCGGCATACTGGCTGTAGAGTTCCACATTGACATTCTTGGAGACCCATTCGGGGTCGAGGTCCTCGACGGGAGCGAAGCGGCCCTGCTTGTCGACCATGGGCATCTGCTTGCCGTCGCGGTCGAAGAGCAGCAGGTCGCCGATGCCGGCCTTCTTGGCCACGCGGGCATCGTCGGCGCCGAAGGTGGGGGCGATGTGCACAATGCCGGTACCGTCCTCGGTGGTGACATAGTCGCCCAGGATGATGCGGAACGAGCCCTGCTCGCTCACCTCGGTGGGTTTTACCCAGGGGATGAGCTGCTCGTAGTGCAGTCCCTCGAGGTCCTTACCCTTGCACTCGCCGACAATCTTGTACTCCGGCGACTTGCCCTCGGGGAACATACTGCCCACCAGCGGCTTGGCCATGATGATGCGGCAGGGTTCCTCGGTATAGGGGTGGGTGGTCTCCAGCAACACATAGTCGATGCCGGGACCCACGCAGAGGGCGGTATTGCTGGGGAGCGTCCACGGGGTGGTGGTCCAAGCGATAGCATAGGTGGTCATGTCGGAATTTCCGGAGAATCCGGACACTCCGGAAATTCCGGACGTGATCCTGAACATCGCCACGCAGGTGGTGTCCTTCACATCGCGGTAGCAGCCGGGCATATTGAGCTCGTGGCTCGAAAGGCCGGTGCCGGCGGCGGGAGAGTAGGGCTGGATGGTATAGCCTTTGTAGAGCAAGCCTTTGTCGTAGAGCTTCTTCAGCAGGAACCACAGCGTCTCGATATACTCGTTGTTGAAAGTGATATAGGGATTCTTGAGGTCGACCCAGTAGCCCATCACGCGCGTCAGCTCGTCCCACAGCTCCTTGTACTTCATCACCTCCTCGCGGCAGGCGCGGTTGTAGTCGTCGACGCTGATTTTCTTGCCGATATCCTCCTTGGTGATGCCGAGGTTCTTCTCCACGCCCAGCTCCACGGGCAGACCGTGGGTGTCCCAGCCGGCCTTGCGGTCGACAAAGTAACCCTTCTGCGCCTTGTAGCGGCAGAAGACATCCTTGATGGTACGGGCCATCACATGGTGGATACCGGGCTTACCGTTGGCACTCGGGGGACCGTCATAGAACACGTAGGCGGGATGTCCTTCGGCCAATTTCTGACCTCTTTCAAAAGTTTCGTTTTCCTCCCAGTAGCGGCGCACATCTTCGCCAATCTGGGTCAAATTAAGTTGTTTATATTCGTTGTATTTCATATACTATATTATAATACAATTACTTGCCGACATTTGTCGTCAAGAAAACCATCGGCAAATTTACGTAAAAAAACAATATAGGGCAATAAAAATATTTTTGTATCGTTATAAAAAACATTGTAGAAAAAGACCTCAAATGGACAATATACAGGAGTTTGAGACCAAACCCATGGGCAAACTGCTGTGGCAGTATGCATTGCCAGCAGTGGCGAGTCAAGTGGTGGCATCAATATATAATATCGTAGACCGTATCTTTCTCGGCAATAGTCTCGGCGACGGTAAGATGCTGCTGGCTGCACTGACCATCACCTTCCCGGTCATGAACATCATCCATGCCTTCGGTTCGCTAGTGGGCGCTGGTTCCAGTGCCCGCATGAGCATTGTGCTCGGCCGCAAGGATGTGCGTTGGGCCGAGAAGATACTGGGCAACAGTATGTTGTTGACCTTCCTCTTTGGAATCATCTTCGTGGTGGGAGGGTATTTATGGATGCAACCCATTATGAATCTCTTTGCCGACGGAGCCTCGACGACGGTACTTGACGCCGCTTGCGAATATATGTACATCGTACTGCCGGGTATGTTTCTTGTTACCTTGACATTCAATCTTGTAGGCCTAATCCGCTCGTCGGGCTACCCGTTGAAAGGCATGTGGATTATGGTGGGCGGCGCGGTGCTGAATATCATCCTCGATTTCTTCTTTATCAGTGTATTCGGCTGGGGTATGAAGGGTGCTGCTTGGGCCACTACCATTTCGATGGCTGCCTCGGCAACTGTAGCGGTACTTCATTTCGTTCAGCCGCATTCCTACATTCGCTTCAAACGTCACTGCTGGAGACCTAAGTTCTACATCTTCCGCAATATTCTTGCTATCGGCATCAGCCCCTTCTCGATGAACTTCGCGGCCTTTGCCGTGGTGGCGGTGCTCAACCGTCAGCTGATAGCCTATGGCGGCGACGATGCCATGACGGTCTATGGCGCTGCCAACTCGGCCATGGGATTGATATTCATGGTATTGTTAGGCCTCTGTCAGGCCATGCAGCCTATCGCGGGCTACAACTACGGCGCCCGCCGCAACGATCGTCTGCGCGAGGTCTACCTGCTCACCATGAAGATTTGTGTCATTATTGGCATTGTTGGCATGGCGTTGGCGTTGCTCTTCCCACGCACCATCATCGGCTGTTTCAACTCCGAGTCCGAAATATTGGACATGGGCACCCCGGCATTGCGCTACCTGTTGGTATTCTGTCCGTTGATAGCTTTCACGGTGACCAATTCACAACTCTTCCAGAGTATTGACCAGCCCTGGATAGCTATCGTTACCAGCCTCTCTCGTCAGGTCCTCTTCCTCATCCCGCTGTCGCTTATCTTGCCCGACCTGCTGATGGGCTTCAACCACGGCGACGGCGTCACAGGCGTGTGGCAGGCCTGCGCCATCTGCGATGTGCTGGGCGCCGTGCTGAGTGCCGTGCTGCTAGTAACCCATCGTCAGGTATTCCGCATGGACTACATCCCCAAGGAACGCCGTCCACGCAAGGAGCTGGGTCCCAAACCGAATGACAAATGAAGATATACGAAAATATCTCCCTTAAGCCTTATACCACATTTGGCATTGACGTGAAGGCACGTCAGTTGGTGGTGTTGGAGCCTGGTGATGAGGTTCCGGCGTTGGAGGGCGAGGTACTGGTGTTGGGTGGTGGCAGCAATATGGTCTTCACCAAGGATTACAACGGCACAGTCATAACGCTTGCTCCCACTTCTCACTTCTCACTTCTCACTTCTCATCTTGTCTCCGCCTGGGGCGGTATGGTGATGGACGACTTGGTGCAGTGGACGCTTGACCAAGGCCTCTACGGTCTGGAGAACCTGTCGGCCATCCCTGGCACCGTGGGAGCCTCGGCAGTGCAGAACGTGGGTGCTTACGGCGCTGAGGCCAAGGATTTTATTTATTCTGTCGATGTCTATGACCTTCATGAACAGCGCCATTGTACTTTCAGCAATGCCGACTGCTGTTTTGCCTACCGCGACTCTTTTTTTAAGCGCCACCCGGGCCGCTACCTTGTTCTTGGGGTAACCTATTGTCTTAGTAAGACTTTCGTCCCCAATCTCAGCTACAAAGCCTTGGAGGGGATGCCTCACGACACTGCCCGGCAGCTACGCGATGCCATCATCGCCCTCCGCTGGCAGAAACTGCCTCGTCCCGAGGAATATGGCTCTGCCGGCAGTTTCTTCAAAAACCCTGTGGTCGACGAGGCTACCTACCAGTGCATCAAGCAGGAGCACCCCGATATGCCGGAGGCTCACCCCACCGCCGGCGGCTATAAGCTGTCGGCCGGATGGCTCATCGACCGTGCCGGATGGAAAGGCCATGTGCAGGGTGGGGTAGGGGTATGGCCCAAGAACGCTCTGGTACTCTATAATACAGGCGCTTGTACGGGCCCTGAGGTGATAGCCCTCGCCCAAGCTATCCAACAAGATGTGAAACAAAAGTTCGGCGTCACCCTTGACCCCGAAGCGATAATTATTTAATCGACAACGAGATATTGTGTTAAAACGACAACATTGACAACAAGGACAACAGCGAAACACCCTAAGGTGTTTCGTAATAAAGAGAGTGAAAATGATAGATATCGTCAAATATAAGGAAGAATGTTTTGACATTGTGGGAACTATCTACAATGAGGTAGAAAAACGCAAGTTGCGTTTTTCCCGTTGTCTTTGTTGTTTATGTTGTCGTTAGAAAAAAGATAAGAAAGAAAAAAAGTGTTGTTGTAAATTAAGAGTTTTGTATAAATATGGAAAAAGTTGAGAAATTCTGGCAGTGGTTCCAGGACCACAATGAGGAGTTGGTTGCCATGGGCGACCTTGAGGACAAACAGCGTGAGGAGCTGGAGAAAGCCCTCCAGTATCAGTTGACGAAATACTGCGACGGCCTCAGCTACGAGATTGGCGACGCCACCGCCAACGGTCGCACGCTCACATTCTCCGCCGAGGGCGACACCGACCTCTTCCGCTATGTCGTCGAGCTGGTCGACAACGCCCCCGACCTCGACTGGTGGGAGTTCGTCGCCTTCAAGCAGCCCATGGGCACCGAGCTCAAGGTGCGCTTCGACAAGATGCTCTTCGACACCCGCAAGATGTATTTCCAACAGCTTGAATGCGAGGAAGAACCCGAAATGCTGGGCTTGCGCATCGCCGTGGACGACGGCCAGCGGCAGGACGAGGACTTCCAAGTGGGTGTCTATGTCACCCTCGAAGCCCTGATGGGCGAGTTCGACTGCGCCACGCTTATCGGCTACATGGAGACCGTCCCCGTGCCCGACGAGCCTTTCAAGTCTGGCTTCCAGCCTCTTGACGACCTGCCCAAGTTCGTCGACTGGTTCAAGCGCAAACGCGATGAATAAGTGCAGAATTCTTAATTTTTAATTCTTAATTCAAATAAAAGTTGTATCTTTGCATTTTGTGTTGGAGCGTGATTGTGAGCGTGAGGTAGTTTTTAACTATTGATAATAAGTTATATATGACAAAGATAGATGTTCTGTTAGGGCTCCAATGGGGCGATGAAGGCAAGGGTAAGATTGTCGATGTGCTGACACCGCGCTATGATGTCGTCGCCCGTTTCCAGGGCGGTCCCAATGCAGGCCATACGCTCGAGTTCAACGGCACCAAGCATGTGCTGCATATCATCCCGTCAGGTATCTTCCACAAGGAGAAAATCAACCTTATAGGCAACGGCGTGCTCATCGAGCCCCGCATCTTCCGTCAGGAGATCGAGGCCCTCACCGAGAAGGGCGTCGATGCCACGCAGAATCTCTTTATCAGCAAGAAAGCGCATCTGATCCTGCCCAGCCACCGCATGATGGACGCCGCCAACGAGCAGGCCAAGGGCAACAGCAAGATTGGCTCCACCCTCAAGGGCATCGGCCCGGCCTACACCGACAAGATTGCCCGCACCGGCCTCCGTGTGGGCGACACCTTGGCCGCCGACTTCATCGAGCGCTACGGCCAGCTCAAGCGCCAGCACCTGATGATGGCCCGCGCCATGGACTTCGACGTCGACGCCTTCCGCATCGACGGCATGAGCCTCGGCGAATACGAGAAAGTGTGGATGGAGAGCCTCGCCACCCTCAAGCGTTTCCACTTCGTCAACAGCGAATACTTCATCAACCGCTGTCTCCGCGAGGACAAGAAAGTGCTCGCCGAAGGCGCCCAGGCCATGATGCTCGACATCGACTTCGGCACCTACCCCTTCGTCACCTCCAGCAACACCATCACCGCCGGCGTCTGCACCGGCCTGGGTGTGGCCCCCGGCACCATCGGCAAGGTGATGGGCATCACCAAGGCCTACTGCACCCGCGTGGGTGCCGGCCCCTTCCCCACCGAGCTCTTCGACGAGACCGGCAAGCGGCTCTGCGAGCTGGGCCACGAATACGGCGCCACCACCGGCCGTCCGCGCCGCTGCGGATGGATCGACCTGCCCGCCCTGCGCTACGCCTGCATGATCAACGGCGTCACCGAGCTCTACGTCACCAAGCCCGACGTGATGAACGACTTCGAGACCGTCAACATGTGCACCCACTACGAGATCGACGGCCAGCACACCGACGAGATACCCTTCGAGTACAACACCGCCGAGGTGCGTCCCCAGCTCACCGCCTTCGAAGGCTGGCGGCAAAGCCTCGAGGGCATCACCGCCTACGAGGCGCTGCCCGAAAAGCTGCGGGCCTACCTCGCCGCCATCGAGAAACAGACAGGCGTGCCCATCGCCGCCGTCAGCATCAGCCCCGACCGAAAAGACGTGGTGTTTGTCTAGACTTTACGACCTTACGACTTTATGACTTTACGACCCCCTTGCAAGAAAACGGCATAGAACGGTACTAAAAAAGTGAGAAATGAGAAGTGAGACGACTTTATGACTTTACGACCTTACGACTTTACGACCTTTATAAACAAAAATAACAACACAACATGAAAAAGATAGCCTTTGTAGCACTGCTGCTTTCAATGTTCAACGTCCAGAGTTCAATCCTGAAAGCCCAGACCAAAGTCAAAGAGACCGCCGTGCCGCGCTCGGTGCTGCTGGCTCTTGAGAAGACCTACGACTCCTACAAGGTGAAAACCTGGTACCAGGCCCCCGGTCAGTACATCGCCGAGGTGATCATCGACGGGCAGGAAGGCCGCAGCTACTTCACCGCCGGCGGCGACTGGCAGTACTCCTCCTTCCCCGTCAAGATGGAAGAGAGCCCCACGCTCATGACCGCCTACTTCACCAACAACTACCCCGGCTACCGCGTCAAGACGCTCGACTACATCGAGGAGATGAGCGGTGACAACTACTACCGCATGATTATCACCCGCAAAGGCATCTCCGACGCCAGCTTCGAGATGGTCTTCGACACCCGCGGCAAGCTCATGAAAAGCAACGCCCCCGACCCCGCGGCCGTCAAACGCGACTACTACACCCACAACAACCCCGACGCCACCGACGCCGAAATCACCAAAGCCACCAAGACCGAGACCAGCCGCCAGCGCACCCGTCCCGCCCCGCGCGTCGACGAGCCCATGGTCGAACAGTTCACCCCCTGCGACGCCGCCGTGGCCAACTTCGAGAAAGTCGTCGGCAAAAAACGCTGCAAAGCCGGCCCCGAATGGATCAACCGCAACGACCAGTACGCCGTGGCCTACTACACCGACAAGCAGAACGTGGAGAAAGAAGCCGTCTACGACATCAACAGCGGCGACCCCATCATGACCGGTAAACTCCTCCCCAAAGCCCGTTACAGCAACGGCATCCTCAAATACCTCGACGAAAAATTCAACGGCGAGAACTACAAAGTCGAGAAAATGGTCGTCTACGAATACAACTCCAAATATCGCGGCGCCGACGGCAAGAAACCCAAACCCTACACCTATGTCGTCATCAGCCAGAAAGTGAAAGGCGCGCGCCAGATCAAATTCATCCGCATGGAGTTCGACAGCAAAGGCACCTTCCTCAACCTCCTCGCCCAGCCCCTCGACGAGCGCGACGTGCAGTAAAGTCGTAAAGTCGTAAAGGCATAAAGTGAGAAGTGAGACCGCAAACCTCCGTCTCACTTCTCACTTCTCACTTCAGAAAACTCCCTTCTCCCTTCTCAATTCTTAATTCTTACAAACACCAATAATATGAAGAAAACACTATTCCTATCGTTGGCGGTTCTGATGACCGCGACGGCATTTGCCAATCCGGTAGAGCCGGAGAAGGCCGCGTAGGTGGCCAAGAACTTTGTGACGCAGTATGTCAAAGGCGCCGACCAGCACACCGCTGCGGTGGTCTACACCCACCCCATGCCCAAAAGCGGCGTGGCTGCCATGTATGCCGTCAATGTGGGCAGCGCCTTCGTTCTAGTCAGTGCCGACGATGTGGCGCATCCCGTGCTGGGTTACAGCCTCTCCCGTCTGTGGCCCACTAATGAGACAATAAGTGAAAAAGGAGAAGCAAGAAACGCAAGTATCGTTCTTCCCTCTCAAATAGCAGGATATCTTGATGACTTGGCTGGTCAGATAGAGTCCGCCGCGGGACAACAGGGAGTGTCCGACCAAGACATCTCTTCTGAATGGCGCCAACTGTTAACCACGAGCCTCTCCCCGGCAACCACCAACCCGCCCGACAGCGTGGGACCTCTGCTGACCACCACCTGGGACCAAGGCAGGTACTACAACGCCCTCTGCCCCGAGGATGCCAACGGTCCCGACGGCCACGTATACACAGGTTGTGTAGCCACCGCCATGGCCCAGATTATCAACTACTGGGGCTACCCTGTGCACGGCCGTGGCACGCATAGCTACGAAACCAACTACGGCACCCTTACCGTCAACTACGACAGCGCCAACTATGACTACGCCAATATGCCCAATGAACTTACTACCACCAGTACACCAGCGCAAGTGAACGCTGTTGCCACATTGATGCGTGATTGTGGCGTGGCTGCCGCCATGGAATATGGTTCAAGCGAGAGTAGTAGTTATGATGTTGTCGCTCGGGCTGCACTAATAAATTTCTTTCGCTTCAGCCCCAATATTAATTATATTGGGAAAACTTATTTCTCCAGTAGTGAATGGGACTCCCTGCTTCACGCCGACCTTGCTGCAGGTTTTCCTATTTTATATAGTGGACAAGGCAGTGGAGGACATGCCTTCGTGTGCGATGGATATAAAATAGACAACTATTACCATTTTAATTTCGGATGGAGTGGACTTGCGAATGGTTGGTATCTTCTCACAGCTGTTAATCCAATGGGTATGGAGTTCAATAGCGACCAAAAAGCACTTGTTGGTATTGTACCCGACAGTACGGGGAATGTTATTCTTGGTAACAAAACAGGAACTAGTTACTTCACAATAAATGAGCCCATCATTTTTTATCACTTACTTGGGAATAACGACTATTGGGGAGATGCTTATAGTAATGATTGCCATAGCTATGTCTATTTCTCTTTGGCAGATACCACAAAACATATTGAGGCAGATGTAATGCAATTCGTAGATCAACGTGTTGACCTAATTGATTCAATAGCATTTGTTCGTCGTGATATATGGTTTTTGGGCAACGATATATACTCCCCTTTTATCTGTTCCACGAATACAATTAAGTTGGAGTATACTGGCAGTTTTTTTCCTGATGGATTTCAAATCCATATTGGAGAAGAAAGTCTTTGTAAACCAGTGAGCCAAATCACTACAGTTATAGATACAACCAGCATTTACATAGCATGGCATGAAAATGGGAATGCATCGCAGTGGGAAGTGGAATACGGTCCTGCAGGATTTTCAATAGGACAAGGATTAATGATTTTAGTAAACGATACAAATGTGGTCATAGGGAACCTTCAAAAAGATTTAAAATATGATTTCTACATCAGAGCCATTTGTTCTGACACCATATTCTCTAATTGGAATATTGTCTCTGTTCAACTTTCACCCTATTGGACGGATATTGTCACCAGTGTTCCAGAAGGATATTCAGAAGATGTAGAAGGAAACATTTTCATATCTTCTGCAGAAGGCCTTGCGTGGTTGTCTATACAAGTCAATGGTTTACATGGATATGAGGCTAATAATTATGCAGGCAGAACCGTCTTTTTGACACAAGATATAGACTTGACTGGATACAGGTGGTACCCAATTGGAAAATACTGGCAAAAAAGTAATGATTATGGGTACCATTCATTCTTAGGCACTTTCGATGGAGGAAACCATATCATCAGCAATATGTGTGTCTGGGATACGAATTCCATGCTTGGGTTATTCGGAGCAATCACTTCGGGGGGATACGGAGATATTGATGCTGTAATAGAAAATGTCAAATTGGAAGGTGGTATTGTAGAATGTATCGCCCATAATGGGAAAGATCCTTATTTCCTTGGCGGATGGGGCATGCTTGGCGGATTGGTAGGAAATGTGAATGGGAAAATAACAATAGATAATTGCCATTCCTCTGTAACTGTTAAGGGAAGAAGCAGAATCGGTGCTCTCTGCGGAAGTGTGACAAACATGCAAGAATCCTATGGCTATATTAGGAACTGTTCAACAAATGGGACCATAATAGGTTATTATTCATTAGGTGGTATTGTCGGAGACTTGTACGGAAATATCATTCTGGAAAACAGTTATACATATGGAGACATCATAGAAGATACATTTGAAGTAGAAGAGTTGTGGGGTCGTGGAGATATAGGAGGTCTCGTCGGTTCACTGGCAGATGCTACAGTCAGAAATTGTTATTCCATTTCGGATATTATTTATCAGACAAATAGTTATATTGGTCTTGGCGTCGGCGAGATGTATGCCTCCCATCCGTCGGTAAAAAATGTTTATTGTAAAAAACAAAGCAATATAAATATTGTGGGAGGCAATTACGCAGGTGACATGGCAAGTATTCAAGATACATCAGCTTTTAATACCATCAATTGGAACTTGGATACAAGTGTAGTAATCCAGGACAGTTCATATAGCACAGTCCTCGGCGCGTTGAATGCATACGTTATTCAACAAAACAATC
>LXOW01149414.1_pt1 | contig 36216 bp, 32 predicted proteins | sample 1368591 | NCBI WGS metagenome assembly LXOW01 (sample SAMN04884650, study PRJNA319009) | bovine gut metagenome | isolation source: Cow rumen | host: Bos taurus | place: Italy: Legnaro (PD) | collected 2014-07-09
GCACAACTCCTATGCTGCATCGCCATGTTGACGGCGTGTGCCAAGGAAGATAATACCAAAGCCCCCTCTCCGCAGGACAACTGGACGGCAGAGGAGAAGCAGTTTGCCAGCGAGGTAATAGGTGTTTGGACAGACTTTGATGAAAACCAGCAGTATCTGGCACCTGCCTACGTCATCTACGACATTCAGGAAGACGGCGATTTTGAGATCTATACAATGACAGAAGACGGCAAAAACGTGTCTGTGGATGAGATCAGCTGTTATGAACAGAATGAGGTTAAAGGGACTTGGAGACCCGTCGTAAATGTCAAGGATCGTTGGGAAGTCGGCAAACCCATCAATGGTGTAGAAGTGACCGTCAGTCAGAAAGCCACAGAGGACCAGCCGGCAGAAACCGTAAGGGATACTTTGCTGTTTATTCAGACAGGCAATGATGAAAGCATCAAGATATGGACTTCCGATCTTGACTATGCCTACGCCTATTATAATGCGCTGACTCCTGAGCAGCTCGCAGAATACGGATACGAAGAGCCTGCGGGCATCGCCAGAAGAGGTATCTTGGGCTGGATTGCTCAGCGATTCATTAATACGGGTAAATTCATAGCGAACATAGCAAAGATGGTCGCCCAGCCTGTCAAGATGATTATCAGAAAGATAGAGGGTAAGAATGCCAAATATGCCTCTGACATGTCCGATTGGATGGCCAAGAACTATGCAGGCAGGGATCCGAAAATCTGCGAAATGTCCATTCCGGGAACACACGACACCTTTACGTATAGTATGTCTTGGTATGGACTGATTCCAACCATGCAGCGTAAAGTGACGACACAATTTCTCGATATTCCCTCGCAATGGGATGCGGGTATCAGAAGCTACGACGTGCGTCTGGGAAAGCACAAAAAGGGACTTGGTATGTGTCATGGACCATTCTATTTGGGTGTCACCTTTGACGAAGGCATGGAGATGTTTGCCAAACAGTTGCGCGCGCACAAGGGCGAGACGGCTATCATCATCCTGAAATTCGAGGAGACCGTGGGAGAAGAGCAATACAAGATGGTGTACGATAAGATAGAGGCGTATCGTAAAGAGGGCCTCGTCGTTAACGACCCCACTCCCGGCATGAAGCTCAGCCAGTGCAAGGGCAAGATGATATTCATACAGCGTTATGACAGCAACAAGTACAATCTTGACATCAGAGCTACCGGTTGGGACGAAAATAGCGAGCTGATATTCAAGAATGACAACTCTAAGAAAACCAAACTCTATGTGCAAGACTTATATGAAAGCAATGGTAAGGAGCTGATAGGTGCTTTCATTAAACGCAAGGAAAGCAAGATGAAGGAAACCTTTGAGAAGGCGGCTGCCTCAACGGACGACACTTGGTTCTTTAACCATGAGTCGTGCTATCACGGAGTAGACATCATTGTCGAGAATTCAAAGCTCTTGGACATGAACTATGCTGAAACGGCCCACACCCTCAATCCATGGGCTGCTGACTACGTAAAAGATCATTACGGCAAGAAGACCGGTGTGGTTGTGATGGATTTTGGAGGCATTGATGAATGTTCGTACGGATTATACTTCACTCGTGGCATTGACCTCCCGACCTATCTGGTGGAGAACAACACGAAATTGACAATAAAGTAAAACGACTGTGGAATCGAAGTTAGTCATATATAATACGCTGACGCGCCAGATGGAGCGCTTCGAGCCGTTGCATGCCCCCAACGTAGGCATGTATGTCTGCGGTCCTACCGTTTATGGCGACCCCCATCTGGGACATGCGCGTCCTGCCATCACCTTCGACCTGCTGTTCCGCTACCTGAAGCACTTAGGCTATAAGGTGCGCTACGTCCGTAACATCACGGATGTAGGTCATCTGGAACACGATGCCGACGAGGGTGAGGACAAGATAGCCAAGAAGGCCCGTCTGGAACAGTTGGAACCGATGGAGATAGCCCAGTACTATACCAACCGCTACCATCAGTATATGGATGCGCTGAACGTGCTGCGCCCCTCTATCGAGCCCCATGCTACGGGTCATATCATCGAACAGCAGCAGCTGGTGCAGCAGATTCTGGACAATGGTTTTGCCTACGAGTCGAACGGCTCCGTCTACTTCGACATCGAGGCTTATAACAAGAAGTTCAAGTACGGCATCCTGAGTGGCCGTTCGCTGGAGAACATCAAGGACGAGAGCCGCGAACTGGCCGGTGTCGGTGAGAAGAAGAACCAGGCCGACTTCGCCCTGTGGAAGAAGGCCCAGCCCGAGCACATCATGCGCTGGCCGTCACCCTGGAGCGACGGTTTCCCCGGCTGGCACTGCGAGTGTACAGCGATGGGTCGCAAATATCTGGGCGAGGAGTTCGACATCCACGGCGGCGGCATGGACCTGGTGTTCCCCCACCACGAGTGCGAGATAGCCCAGGCCCAGGCCTCGATGGGTCATCCGGCCGTGAAGTACTGGATGCACAACAACATGCTGACCATCAACGGCAAGAAGATGGGCAAGTCGTACAACAACTTCATCACGCTGGAGCAGTTCTTTACCGGCAATCATCCGTTGCTGGAGAAGGCCTATTCACCGATGACCATCCGCTTCTTCATCCTGTCAGCCCATTATCGTGGCACGGTAGACTTCTCGAACGAGGCACTGGTGGCAGCTGAGCGCGGACTGGAGAAGTTGATGAATGCCATTGCCGACATGGACCGCATCCAGCCCGCCGACAAGTGTGATGCCGAGACGGAGAAGGTGGTGAAGGCACTGCGCCAGAAGTGCTACGACGCCATGAACGACGACCTTGCCACTCCGCAGGTTATCAGCAATCTTTTCGAGGCATGTACCGTCATCAACAAGTTGGTAGACCACAAGGCAACCATCTGTGCCGACTGCCTGCAGGAGCTGAAGGACACCATGCACCTGTTCGCCGAGGACATCTTGGGACTCAAGGCCGAGAAGAGCGGTACCAACGACGAGCGTGAGGCCGCCTTCGGCAAAGTCATGGACATGGTGCTGGAACTGCGTGCCAAGGCCAAGGCCGACAAAGACTGGGCTACGTCAGACAAGATTCGCGACGAGCTGGCTGCCGCCGGTTTTGAGGTCAAGGACACCAAGGACGGTGTGACGTGGAAGCTGAATAAGTAATTCGTTATTCCGAAATATCGTTATAACGCTATAGTGAAAATAAAGGAAGCCTACTCGTTGTAGTAGGCTTCCTTTGTCATATAAAGGGCTATTACGTCGCGCCACATTTCGTCAGCAGGCATATAGATCAGTCCGCTATGAGGTTGGTCAGTGCCCCACGAGTTCTTCATGATATAGTAACGTTGCTTTTGGGAATCGTGTGCCAGTCCTACGATAGCCATTGCGTGTCCCCGGCTTTCCCAACAAACGGGATGGCGATGCTGTAAGGCGCGGTTGACGTGTGCTTTAAGCGTGTCGAGTGGAATGTTCAGCAGGCAGTTGTGCTCCCAGTTGTCAGATACAGGCACCTCTACCTTTTTATAATAAGGAGAGTCAGGCCAGCAGGTCAAGGAAATATATTCATCAGGGGCACAAACGGAATGGGCAAACTCCAATGGGGTATAGCGGGCTCCCAGCATGAAGACCCATTTGGGAGTGGACAACTCTTGGGTGGCATCATCAGGCAGAACATCGTAACTCACGATGCCCTTGCGCTGAATAATGTTCAGCAAGGTCTGTCCCATCGCACGCTGGTTGATGTTTGAAGATTGATGTATGAAGGATGAAGTTTGATATTCCTTCAACATGCGACCCACATAGACGGCTGACAGGTTCACAGAGTCGCCTCGCAGAATGTGCTCCGTCTCGATAGTCGCCAGCATGGCATAGGCCCAGCAGAGTTCTGTCTTGCCCTGGTCCTTGACGGGTGTCATGGGTAACAGTATGTCGTGTACATACTCTTTGGGTGGCTTGTCATTGCATCCGAAGAGCAGTAACGCCACAATCATAAAGATACCAGCCTGTATCCTCATTCCGATTCTGTTACAGGTTCCAGTTTGATGTAGAAGAGGTTGACGCTCTTATCCTTTGTCAGCGTGTAATCGCCAGGCTCCAAGACTTGGCTATAGATGCTGCCAGAGCCATTAATCTTGTTGCCATTAATCTTCATACTAGCGGTCTCACCATTACCAAAGTAGAGGGTCATATTACGCTTGTCAGTAAGCTTGAAATATATTGTCGTGGCAGACTCTATCTTCAGACAGGTAGTATATTCCACACCGTCAACGGTTACCGTTCCTTTGTTGTCCGATCCGTTACCATTAACGGTAAAGAATGAATTAGAAGGAGCACCTGTCTTATCAAAGGAACATGTGATAGTTCCTTGTGGTGCGGGTACGGGCTCATCGCCACCTCCTTGTCCACCACCTCCTTGTTCGCCACTTCCTCCATCTAATGATGAACTTTCGTCGCCAAAGATACCTACGAGTGTGGTCTCGTAGTTGTCTAACAGACTGCCCAGGGTGGTATCATAGGCTGAGTCAGTATCGTCGTTACCCACATTGTCTGGGAAGGTGTAGCTGAAGTCGCCATGATTCATGCGACCTGCACCGTAGTAACCTGTTACAAGCGCAGGAACATCCTCGGCTGCCACTACGTCGTAGTTGTACATGAGTGAGGCATCGGTGTCGAAATTGTTGTAAGCGGTTCCTCCTTGCTTCGTCACTTCCGTAGCAGGCACCTGTTCGTTACGAGCACTTGTCTCATAAGCATCGTAGCCTGTAGAGGCGGGATAGTTCTGGGTGTAATATTTGAAGTTGGAAATAGTCTTGTCGAAATGATTGCCGAAAGCCTTTATCATTCCACCATCCTCATTAGAGAAGGTGCCGCTACCCAAGGCGTCCGTGCCCTGCATTGACGATAGGATAGGTTTCTTGGTCTTCAAGAAGTAATTGTTCTCTACAAAGACGCTGGAGCCACTGGTGGCACCAACACCATACTTCGCCACGTTGTCGAAGTAGTTGTTCCAGACATGTACCGACATCGTACGGACACGTGGATGGCGAGAGTCGGAATGGTCAAACCAGTTGTGGTCATAGGAGATGTAGTTTGGACCACTTTCACTCTTCATGCCAAACATATTGGTCTTGCCAGTGTCCCAGAAACGATTGTAGGAAACGGTTATAAGTTTGGAATCCGACTTTACGTCGCATGCACCATCACCTTTAGCATGGTCACCGCCACCATTGGGACCATAGAAGAAATCCATGTGGTGAATCCAGATGTTTGAGTTGTCGGTATCAAGTGACAGACCGTCGTCCATACAACGCATAATACCAAAGTTGCGGAATTCCACGCTCTTGCTGTTTCGTACTAAGAACCCGAAACCATGTATGGTGGCATCGTCACCAATGCCCTCAAAGGTGAGGTTCAGCTCAGAATCGGCCTTGCGACCTTTCACCTGAATACCCTCTTCCTTACTGCCAAGAGCATCAAGGTCGTCTTTTTTGATAAGACCGATGAATCGGAATGCGATAGGAGTTGTGTCTCCGCCCTTCTCGTATGCTGCAATGATGGCTTGTAAACCAATGCAGGGATTAGTCGTGATACCTGCAACATTGGTTGAGATAGTTGTGGCATTATCCTTCGTCACATACAACACTTTGGCACCATCCTTCAGTGTACCATCAGCCTTGTAGGCACCTGGCTCGTATCCTTTCTTAAAGGCAAAGCCTTGGCGGGAATAGCTTTTTACCTCCAACACCTCTGTCTCGCTGGCAAATTGGGTCAGCTCCGTATCATCACCATTTACGGGAACCACTTTCAGATGATAGTTGGTGCCAGCCTGCAGACCTACTACATCGGCACGTCCGTAGGTGCCGTAGTTACGAACCAGTTCTCTGTCGATTGGGGTGTATTCATTATACTGTCCTCCTTTGACGTAAACATTGTATTTCTGGATGTTGTCATACAAGTCGAACTTTACATAGGCAGACTCCAGCCACCCTTTGGCTTCCGTGATGTTAACCTTGGCTGTAATGGCTTTGGCAAAGGAGATAGTTGATACATTATTATCATATTGGTCCTGTCCTGCAGTTATCACGCCATTGTTGAAAGACAACTCTTGAACCTCGTCAGTATTATAGAAGATGGAGCTGCCGTCCGTCAGTTCCAGTTGTACCTGATTCTTGGTGGCATCCTGTTTGACGTCGTTTTGTGCCTGAGCGTTCATGCCCAGCAGGGCAAACAGTGCAAAGAACAAAGATAGATGTTTCATAGCTTGCCCTCCTTTTATTTAATCAGAATCTTCTTGCCATCTATCACGTAGAGTCCTGGCTGCAGACGGGCCACACTCTTTCCCATATACACACCCTTCAGCGTGTATATCTTCTTTCCCTCCAATCCCGCGTTACGAGCTATAGAGACGCGTTCCTTCATACTCGTTGCATCGTTGAAAGTGATAACAACATCTGCCAAGTCGAATGTAGTATCAGCTGTTCCGTTATTGTACTTAACGGTCATCTTGTCACCATTGAAGGTGATTTTCTGAACCGTTGTCCCGTCGATAGTAGTCTTGGGTTCATTGTCGGCAAGGGCAACGGTGCAAAGCAGCAGCAGGCTACCAGTGCATAGAATCTTCTTCATTTTTCGTCTTTGTAGTTTGATTTTGCTGCAAAGATACGAATATTTTCTCATTTATTTGTAACTTTGCAGCCATGAATCTTAAAGACTTTGAAATAATGGCACCTGTAGGCAGTCGTGAGTCGCTGGCTGCAGCGTTGCAGTCGGGGGCAGGCTCAGTCTATTTTGGTGTGGAGCAGTTGAACATGCGTTCGCATTCTGCCAACCATTTTACGATAGACGATTTGCGCGAGATTGCTGCCACCTGTACGGAACATGATGTGAAGTCATATCTGACGGTCAACACCATTATCTATGGCGAGGACATTGAACTGATGCATCAGATTATTGACGCTGCTGTTGAGGCTAAGATATCGGCTGTGATAGCCTGTGATATTGCTGTGATGACCTATTGTCGCCAGAAGGGTATGGAGGTACATCTGTCTACCCAGTTGAATATCTCGAATATCGAGGCACTGAAATTCTACGCCCAGTTTGCTGATGTGGTGGTGCTGGCGCGTGAGCTGAACCTGGATCAGGTGGCTGACATCTACCGGCAGATAGAAGAGCAACATATCTGCGGTCCTAAGGGCGAACTGGTCCGCATCGAGATGTTCTGTCATGGAGCACTCTGCATGGCTATCAGCGGAAAGTGCTACATGAGTCTTGACAACACGGGGCGCTCAGCCAACCGTGGAGCCTGTATGCAGATATGTCGTCGAAGCTATATCGTGACAGATCGCGAGACGGGTACAGAGTTGGAGATAGACAACAAGTATATCATGTCGCCCAAGGACCTGAAGACCATCCGTTTCATTGACAGGATGATGAAATCGGGTGTTCGTGTCTTTAAGATAGAAGGGCGTGCCCGCGGCCCCGAATATGTCTATACCGTCGTAAAGTGCTACAAAGAAGCCATACAGGCTGTGCTGGAAAATAAGTTTACAGAGGATAAGAAAGACCAGTGGGACGAGCGTCTGGCTACCGTCTTTAACCGCGGTTTCTGGGACGGATACTATCAGGGGCAGACACTGGGAGAGTGGAACAAGAATTACGGCTCGAATGCTACGGAGCGCAAGCAATATATCGGCAAGGGCGTCAAGTACTTCTCAAAACTCGGTGTGGCTGAGTTCACCGTAGAGGCTGACACCTTCTCCGTAGGCGATAAGATGCTGATTACTGGTCCTACAACGGGTGTGATGTATGTCACCGTTGACGAGATTCATGACGACGTGCAGGCCGTCCAGACCGCCCAGCAGGGAACGCGTGTAGCCTTCAAGGTGCCAGACAAGGTGCGTCCCAGCGACAAGCTGTTTAAGATTATACAGAGTAAGGGTTAAGACATAATATCATTAAAGACATAATAACAGAATAACGAGATAACAAGATAATATGACGATTAACGAGATACAAGACGAGATTATTGAGGAGTTCTCTGGTTTTGACGACTGGATGGACAAGTACCAGTTGCTGATAGATTTAGGCAATGACCAAGAGCCTCTTGACGAGAAGTACAAGGTAGAGAGCAACCTGATTGACGGTTGTCAGAGTCGTGTGTGGCTACAGGCCGACCTCGTAGAAACGAGAAATGAAGTAGGGGAAATGAGAAATGTCATTCATTTCCAGGCAGAGAGCGATGCTTTGATAGTAAAGGGTATTGTTGCTCTGCTCATCCGTGTGCTCAACGGACATACGCCCGACGAGATCCTGAATGCTGATCTCTATTTCATTGAGCAGATAGGCTTAAAGGAACACTTGTCACCCACCCGCTCCAACGGACTGTTGGCTATGGTGAAGCAGATGCGTATGTACGCCTTGGCCTTTAAGGCAAAAGAAAACTAACGGGAAGATACGGTCCGCTCGTAATCCTCTATTTTCTGGATATAGTACGTGCGGAAGTCGCGCCAGTGGTAATACGGGGCGATGTCTGTCTGAATGGGCAGCGTCGCCTCTCGTTCGTTAAGCAGCACCTTGAATACAACATCTTTGTCTTTCGCATTCTTCCGATAGAAGATGAACTGGATATTGCCAGCCATCGGTATTGCCTGACGGGCCCACCATCCTTCCTGGTCCAGTTTCTCCAAATCGTCAGTCTGGTAGTCTAATCCGTTAATACCTAACAGACATGCCAACGGAAGCAATACCGTCTCATGACCGAAACGAAGAGAAGCACCATGTTCATTGGTGCTAATAATACTGTCAGCCTCCTGAATCATCTTACGCAACAGGTAACGCTGAACGTAAGGACGCTTTCCGCCATTCAATATCGAAGGGCCGTAGTTGACGTACCACCAGGCATTCTCCTGAAGTTCGAACTGGTAGATGTCCTCAGGTGTAAAGAGATTGATGAGCATGCCCTTGGGAGTGTCCGTGCTTGCGTTCTTCTGAATAAGTGCCGTCTTCATCAGATAGTAGCAGAACCATTTCTCGTCAATGCTTTCCTTAACGTAGGATGCATCGTTGAACAGCAAGGCCGTCAGTCGAGGGTTATGCCAACGCTTGTCTGTAAATGAGTCGAAGGCACGCTCTGCCTGTGTAGTCATCATGCTGTCACGAAGAATATGGTTTTGGTGGTTCATGTACCACATATCGTAGAAGGAGTTGCTCATGGAAACCCTCAGCTTGGGATTCTCGGAAACCATCTTTAGTACGGCTGTCCCCATAGAGAGAACACAACGTGTCACGATGGTACTGCGAGCATCGACAAACGCCTTGCCCTTAAAAACTTCCGGGAAGTTATTCATCATGCGATAGGCAATCTGGCGCTGTTGCCTTTTGCCAATGCCCGACAGGTCGCCCCATCGCCCTTCTGAGTCTGCAATGATATCTTTCAGAATCGGAATAATCTCCTTGCCTTTTGTTGTCAACTTGCCCAGACTATCAGCCTTCAAAAGCGTCTGGTAGGGCATGTCGTAAACTCTGAAATTAGTCAGGTAGCGAGAACCATGATGACCATAGTGGCTGATGTAGAAGGGACGCTTGCCTGCAGGTGCTGGGGTCAATACGACAGGGCTGTTGTCTGGATAGATATTATAGTTGCTGGCAGGAAACTTAAGATTGTTTTCAATATAGTCACCTGCAGTCTGTGCAGAAAGGGGCGTCACACTCATGAGCGCGACGACTAACAGCAAAGTAGGACGGATATATTTATTCATGGAAGTTCGCAAGTTTATTGAGGAAGTATTCGCGGAAGTCGCTCCATTTATAATAAGGTGGTGTGTCAGTAGGTAAGGGTAATGTAGCTTCATTCTCATTCAACAAGACCTTGAAGAGTACATTGCGGTCAGTAGGATTCCTTCGGTAGAAGATAAACTGTATATTGGCACCCATAGGGAAGATGCGGTAGTTCATCCATCCGTGCTCCTCCAGTTGTTCAAGATCGTCCAGCGCGACACCATAGCCGTTGAGATCAAGCAGGCATACTAATGGCATTAAGACAGTCTCGTGGCCGAAGCGCAGTTGTACTTTGGTTTTCGACTGACCGATGCAGCTGTCGGCATCCTGGATGATTCTTCGCAGCAAGTTGCGCTGGGTATAAGGTTGTACGCCGCCATTGACAGGACAGGCTCCCCATCCGATATACCATCTCACATTACCAATTCTCCAATTGTAATAGAGCTCATCCTCAGTGAAAATATCAAAGAGCGACACTTCTTCCCTTAATTCTGTATTCTGCATGATGGCAGCCACTATTAATAGTTGAAGGGCAAGGTCGGGAGCATTGACATGATGACGGACATAAGCCGTGTCGTTGAAAAGCAGTTGTGTCAGATGGTCGTGTCTCTCATAACGCTTCATATATTTCTTATATAGGTTTGCCGAGGCCTTGTTGCTCTTCAATGCAAACAGACGTTTGTCTTGGAAGTTCATGAAGTCGGCATCGCGGTGGGTGGCATCTTGGTGTATGTTTAACCGGGGGTTGAGACGTAACAGTTGCATCAGCATGTTCTCCATGGAAAGCACACAGCGTCCTACGCTGGTACTGCGGGCATCGATTTCCGCACGGTCCTTGAATACCTCCGGAAAGCGCTGGAACATACGTTCTGCTATCTGCTGTTGCTGGAGAGCGCCTAATGGGGTTAAGTCTCCCCATCGGTTTGCTGCGTCTTTACGAATCAAGTCCAGACGTCGCAGTACGTCACGTCCCATAGGGGTGAGTTTGCCTAGGCTGTCGGCCTTTTGTAATGTCCTGAAAGGGGCATTATACATGCTGGGCTTAGTGTGAAAGCGAGATCCGTGACGACCGTAATGACTGATATAGAAAGGCTTCATTCCTTTGGGCGCAGGTGTCAGTTTCTTCTGCTCNNGTAATTACTCGCTAAACAAAGAATGTCTCTGCGCATGTCTTCATGTACAGATTGGGCCGAAAGGCTGATAGCAAAAATAATGAAAGATGATAATAACAATATCTTTCTCATAAAGTATTTCTTAGTTTGTGTGCAAATATAAGAAAAAAGTTGTATATTTGCAACATAAAACGATAAAAAAGAAACAATCATGGCAAAAAAACAAAATTGGCAGGACGATTATTGGCTGTTGGTGATGCAGCTTTATCTGCGTAAGCCGGTTGGGGTAAAACCCATGTATAGCCGCGATTCTATCTTCTTATGTCTGGAGTTGCACATAGCTCCAGAGATACTGTTTTCACGCCAGTGTGAGGTGGCCAATCTGGAGACACCCCGTATAGAGCGTATCTGGGAGGAGTATGGTCGTAACCCCAAGCGGTTGTCTCGGGCAGTTGGTTTGTTGCGCAACATGATAGGTTTCAACAGTAGTGGCGATTTCTATGATGGGGTGGACGTCGAGGAGACTTTCGAACGTGATTTCCGACCGTTGGAAGGTGAGGAACGGCTGTTGCCTATCTCGCTGGTCCTGATTCTTGAACTGTATTTCCGTCTGACACCCAACACGATGGTTGCAGAAACCCCGGAAGTGCGTGATTTGGCAAGTTTAATGAAAGTTCCCACACGCTTAATAGTCGAGGTGTTGGACATCTTCCAGCATTGTGACCCTTATCTCCATCGTCGCGATGTAATCGTTCATCCTCTGTTTGCACCTTGTATGCAGATATGGGAGCGTTATGGCAATGTAGATAACCGAAAGTTGGTTTCGTATGCCACACAACTAAAGGCATATTATCTCTAAATAAGATGGCACAGGAACAAATACAAGAGCAGAGGTTAACCCAACAGCAGAAACTGGCACAGAGTATTACGCAGCAACAGCTGTTGCAGGCGCAGTTGACAGAACTGCCCATTACCCAGCTTGTGGAGCGTGTCAATGCAGAAATGGATGACAATCCTGCTCTGGAGATATCTGCCGAAGAGCCAGAGTTCTCTGAATACCCAGAAGCCTCCGAATCTTCAGACACTTCTGATTCCTACGAAGACGAGGAACGTCAGTCGGCATTGGATGAGGCTTTTGAATCGCTGGGCCGTGACGACGAGGATCTGCCTGTCTATCATGGTGGCGTTTCTTCACAGGAAGAACGTGAGGAAATCGTTTATGGACAGACCGAGTCCTTCTACGATCAGTTGAAGGAACAGATGGATATGACCGAACTGACGGAGGAGGAGAAAGGAGTGATGGAATACCTCATAGGATCGCTAGACGATGATGGCTTGTTGCGAAAGCCTCTGCATAGCATCTGTGACGAGTTGGCCATCTATCATAACATTGATACGACCGAAGAAACGGTCTTGCATGTGCTACATAAATTGCAGCAGTTCGATCCTGCTGGAATTGGTGCCCGTACGTTACAGGAATGTCTATTGTTGCAGATAGAACGCCGCGAGCCCTCTACATTAAAGGAACTGATGCGGAAAGCGGTAGAGAACTATTTTGAGTTGTTTACCAAGAAACATTGGGAGAAGTTACAGCAACAACTTCTGCTGACCGATGTGCAGGCAGAAACACTCATCAGGGAATTGCGCAAGCTGAACCCCAAGCCAGGAACCTCGATGGGTGAGGTGGTTGGGCGTTCCATACAACAGATAACCCCCGACTTTATTGTCGATACGCAGGAGGATGGCACCGTGACCTTTTCGCTGAATAGCGGTGACATTCCCGAGCTCCATGTTTCCCAGTCGTTTACGGATACATTGAAAGAGTACCAGAGCAACAAGGATAACATGAGTAAGCAGGTGAAGGAGGCGTTGCTTTATACAAAGAAAAAGGTGGATGCAGCCCAGGGTTTTATCGAGGCCATCCGAGTGCGTCGCCATACTCTGACCATTACGATGAAGGCTATCATTCAGTGGCAGCACCGTTTCTTTGAAGATGGTGACGAAGCGTCCTTGCGCCCCATGATTCTGAAGGACATTGCGGAAAAGACGGGCTTGGACCTCAGCACGGTATCACGTGTGTCGAATTCAAAATATGCACAAACGCGATGGGGTACTTTCCCGCTACGCTATTTCTTCAGCGACGGCTATATGACGGCAGAAGGCGAGGAGTATTCTACCCGTGAGATCAAGGCTGCCTTGCGTGATATCATTGATGCGGAAGACAAGCGTAACCCATTAAGTGACGATGCCCTGAGGGAAGAATTGACAAAGAAGGGCTATCCTATTGCCCGTCGTACGGTAGCCAAATACCGTGAGGCATTGGGAATACCAATTGCGCGACTTCGTCGCTAGTTAAAAGTGAAAAGTGAAAATGAGATGAGAAAAGAAAAGCAAATGATTCTGGCGGCTCGTATCGTGAGCATGCTGTTCACTCCGTTCTATCTGCCTATTGTCGGGTTGATAGCATTGTTCTTGTTCAGTTATCTTAGCATCTTTCCCATAGCATATAAGCTACAGGTGCTCATCATGACCTATCTCTTTACCATCCTGTTGCCCACGGTAATGATTCATCTCTATCGCCGTTACCAGGGATGGAACCTCATAGAGCTGGGGCAGAGGGAAAGACGTATGGTGCCTTACATCATCTCTATTGTCTGCTATTTTTCTTGCATCTATCTGATGGAGCGACTTCACATGCCTCATTTCATAGGGTCTATCATCATTGCAGCCCTGTTGGTGCAGATAGTCTGTGCCATCATCAATGTGTGGTGGAAAATCTCCACTCATACGGCAGCCATCGGAGGGGTAGGGGGAGCCTTGTTTGCCTTTGCCGAATATTTAGGCTTCAACCCCGTGTGGTGGCTCTGCCTCGTCTTTTTCGTGGCAGGACTGTTGGGCACCAGTCGCATGATTCTGCGTCAGCACAATCTCTCGCAGGTAGTGACAGGCTTCTGGGTAGGCTTTATTTGTGCAGCTATCGCCATCCTCTTTATATAAATTACGAAATAAATTGTAAATAGTAAATAGTCAAATTGTAAATTACTAATATGAAACCAATTGTAAGTATTATCATGGGCAGTACTAGTGACCTGCCCGTTATGGAAAAAGCCTGCAAGTTACTTGACGAGCTTCAGGTGCCTTTCGAAGTCAACGCACTCTCGGCCCATCGCACTCCTGAGGCTGTGGAGGCTTTCGCAAAAGGAGCCAAGGAGCGTGGCTTGAAAATCATTATTGCTGCTGCGGGCATGGCTGCTGCCTTGCCTGGTGTGATAGCGGCATCTACTACCCTGCCCGTTATCGGTGTACCCATCAAGGGCATGTTAGACGGACTGGATGCAATGCTCAGCATTATTCAAATGCCGCCGGGTATCCCTGTGGCCACCGTTGGCGTGAATGGAGCGCAGAACGCAGCTATTCTGGCTGTGGAGATGCTGGCCCTGAGTGACGAAGCCATTGCGCAGCGCCTGGCCGATTATAAGAGTGGCTTGAAAACTAAGATAGAGAAGGCCAACAAGGATTTGGCAGAAGTGAAATACACATTTAAGACGAACTAAATGTACCAAAGAAGAAAATCATCCGTCGCCCATGTTGGTCAGATTGCCATAGGTGGCGACAACCCCATCCGCATCCAGTCGATGGCTACTACCGATACCAACGACACGGAGGGTAGTGTGGCACAGGCCAAACGTATCATAGATGCTGGTGGAGAGCTGGTGCGCTTCACCACTCAGGGCACCCGTGAAGCAGAGAACATGAAGAACATCTCTGCCCGATTGAAGGCAGATGGCTATACCACCCCGTTGGTGGCCGACGTCCATTTTACGGCCCATACCGCTGATGTAGCTGCACAGTATTGTGAGAAGGTTCGCATCAATCCTGGTAACTATGTCGACCCAGGGCGTACGTTCAAGCACTTGGAATATACCGACGAGGAGTATGCTGAGGAATTGAAGAAGATTGAGACCAAGTTGGTGCCCTTCTTGAACATCTGTAAGCTGCATCATACAGCTGTTCGCATTGGTGTCAATCATGGCTCGCTTTCCGACCGCATCATGTCGCGCTATGGCGACACTCCCGAGGGCATTGTTGAAAGCTGTATGGAGTTCCTCCGTATCTTCAAACGGGAGCATTTCGACGATGTAGTCATCAGCATCAAGGCTTCCAATACCGTTGTGATGGTCACTACCGTACGTTTGCTGGTGAAGACCATGGACCAGGAAGATATGCACTATCCCCTGCATCTTGGCGTGACGGAAGCAGGCGAAGGCGAGGATGGTCGCATCAAGTCGGCCGTCGGTATTGGTGCCCTGTTGACCGAAGGCATTGGCGATACTATCCGTGTGTCCTTGTCGGAAGAACCAGAGTGCGAGATTCCTGTTGCCCGTAAACTGGTTGACTTGATACCAGAGTGTACCCGTCTGCGCGAGGAGGCTGAGGCTAGCATCCATGACGACACCATCACCCTGACCATCGATGCACCCGATTATGAAACGCTGCAACTCAAGGCAGCTATGGCTGTGGGTGCCCTGCTCATTGATCGCAAGGCTACGAAACTGTCAATTTTAAATTCTCAATTCTCAATTCTCAATTTATCGGACTTGTCCGATAGTATTCTTCAGGCAGCCCGTATCAAGTTCACCAAGACCGAATACATCTCCTGTCCGGGATGCGGTCGTACCCTGTATAACCTACAGGAGACCATTGCCCGCATCAAAGCCGCTACCAGCCATTTGGTAGGCTTGAAGATAGGTATCATGGGTTGTATTGTCAATGGTCCTGGCGAGATGGCCGATGCCGACTACGGCTATGTGGGAGCAGGACGCGGCAAGATATCGCTCTACAAGCAGAAAGTCTGTGTAGCGAAAAATATCCCCGAGGAGGATGCCGTGGAGCGTTTGTTACAACTCATAGCAGAAAATGAGAACAAATAAAAGAGAAGAGGGACCCAATTCGGTCTCTCTTTCCTTTTTTATTATAGGTCTCCCTTATAACGTCTTGCGGTAGCAGCGGTGACGACGGTGCTGGGTGGCTTCCAGGTATTGCCATTGCGACAGCACGCCCTCGTTGCTTTCCATTTGAGGACCGGTTTCTGCCCATTGGAAATGGTAGCGCTGGAACCAGCGGATAAGGTCGTCGAAGATGAGGGCATTGGCTCCCTTGCTACGATACTCGGGTAGTACGCCGATTAACAGAAGGTCGACGATGGGGGTCTTGTGCCACTTGAGGACTTTCAGCATGTGCCACCATCCGAAAGGAAGGAAACGTCCGTCACGGGTCTTTTGCATGGCATGTGAGAACGAAGGGAAGGTGATGCCGAAGCCTACCATCTTATCACCGTCCATAATGGCTGTGACTAGGTTGAGGTCGGCAATCTTGATATAGTCGTTGACCAGCTTGTCAATCTGACGGTCGCTGAGCTGACTGAAACCATAGAGGTCTTTGTAGGTGGTGTTCAGCAGGTCGAACAACTGACGGCCATAGCCTTGGTCAATGAGTTCCTTCCGGGTGAACTTATGGACGCGAAGTCCGTAACGCTTGCGGACCATCTCGGTAATCTTGGAGAATTTCTCAGGCACCACCTCGGGTACTCTCACCTTCATCTCCACCCAGTCGTTGGCTTTCTCAAAGCCTTTCATTTGCTCCATGTGCTTGGGATAGTAAGGGTGGTTGTAGTTGATGTACATGGTGGAGAGTTGGTCGAAGCCCTCAACGAGCATACCCTCGCGGTCGGTGTCGATAAAGCCGAGGGGACCGGCGAGTTCGGTCATGCCCTCCTTGCGTCCCCAGTCTTCTACGGCCTGAAGCAGAGCTTTCGACACTTCCTGATCGTCTATGAAGTCGAACCAACCGAAGCGTATCTGCCTGCGCTGCCAGCACTCGTTAGCACGACGGTTGATGATGGCAGCCACACGACCAACCAAGTGTCCGTTGCGGAAAGCCATGAAGTATCTGGCATCGCAACACTCGAAGGATGGATTCCTGTCGCTTCGGAGTGTGTTCATTTCCTCATTGAACAGATAGGGTACGGCATAGTTGTTGCCGCGGTATAGGTCGTAGTAGAACTGAACGAATTGAGTCAGTTCTTTGCGATTGGACACTTGTTTGATTTCAATCGTGCTCATGGCTTATTTTCCCTTTTCTGTGTGCAAAATTACAAATTAGCGTTCAATATGCCAAATTTTTTGTCTGTTTTGTTAAACGAAACGAGATTATATTCGTCTTATATAAAATCTATTTTGAAACAAATAAAAAACAAAACAACAATGAAAAAGATGATTTTGATGGCTTTGGCCATGATGGTAACCATCACTATGAGTGCTCAGACGAGCAAAACAAATAACAAAAAGTGTGATATGAACGAGAAAAAATGTGAAAAAGAGTGCTGCCAGAAGACGCGCAGCGCTAGTTTCCTCTATGAGAAAGATCTTAAATGGGAGGATGCAGAGCCTGGTGTTCAGCGCCAGATTATGGGTTATGACGGTCAGCTGATGGTAGTGAAGGTGAAGTTTGAGAAGGGTGCTGTGGGTAAGGCTCACAAACACTATCACACCCAGGCAACCTATGTGGCAAGTGGTAAGTTCGAGCTGACCATTGACGGTGAGAAGAAGATTCTGGAGGCTGGCGATGGTTATTATGTGGCTCCGGACGTTTTGCACGGTTGTGTTTGTCTGGAGGCTGGTGTGCTGATAGATACTTTCAGCCCGATGCGTGCTGATTTCTTAGGCAAGAAATAAGGTATGAAAAGGTTGTCCCTCTTACTCGTAATCCTCCTGACGTTCCTCTCCATGAGTGCTGGCGACAAGGAGGCAAAGCAGACCATGCGTCGTGCCACTCAGTATATGATGGATGTGGCTTCGTATAAGGGTGGCTTTGTGTGGAGCTATCTGCCCGACTACTCCCGTCAGTGGGGTGAGCTGGAGGCGTGGCGCACGATGGTATGGTTGCAGTCGCCCAGTACGCCCGACGTAGGTCAGGTGCTGCTGGATGCCTATCATGCCACAGGCGACGAGTACTACTATGAGAGTGCTTGCAAGGTAGCCCGCTGCATCATGCATGGTCAGATGCCCTCCGGTGGATGGAACTATATGTTCGATTACGAGTCAGAGGAGACAACCAAGAAATGGTATGCCACCATTGGTCGTCAGGCTTGGCGACTGGAGGAATTCCAACATTACTACGGCAATGCTACGTTCGACGACGAGGCAACAATGCATTGTGCTGAGTTCTTGCTTCGTATCTATCTGGAGAAGAAGAGCGCTGAGTTTTATGTCGCCTTGCAGAAAGCCATCGGTTTCTTCCTGCAAAGCCAGTACGACAATGGCGGATGGCCCCAGCGCTATCCCCTGATGTACGACCATCCGTTTCGTGGAAAGGCTGATTACTCGTCATTTGTCACTATCAATGACGACGTGATGCCTCGTAACATCGAGTTCCTGATACAATGCTACAAATCGCTGGGCATGAAGGAGTTGAAGGAACCCATTATGAAGGCGATGCACTGTTTGCGCGACCTGCAACAGCCCTTGCCTTTGGCTGGCTGGGCTGACCAGTATGCTGTCAAAGACCTGAAGCCTGCCCATGCCCGTTCCTACGAGCCAAGAGCCGTGAACACGGGTACTACTGTTGCCATGATTCGTCAGATGATTCACTTCTACCAGCTGACTGGTGACAAGAGTTTTCTGAAAGGAATTCCCAATGCCATCCGGTTTCTGGAGAGCGTTCAGCTACCCTCAGAGATGGCTGCGCAGCTGGGACGCAGAACGCTGGGCGAAGGGGATATCTTCATGCCTCGTTTCCTGGATCCCGACAGTGGCAAACCTATGTATGTACATCGTAAAGGCTCTAATGTGGTTAACGGACAATACTATACCGACAGTATTCCTGAAGGAACGATAGCTCATTACAGTTCTTTTATGACCACCAATCCCACGATGCTCCGCAAGGCATTGGAGGAGGCAGAGGCACTGGACGCAAAGCAGTTGGAACAGGACTCTCCTTTGCGTGAGGCTGCAATCAGCGGACCGCAGGACTATTATTACCGTCAGCCTTCAGGCATGGCGCGTCGGATGCCGATGCCCGGAGTCGATAAGATCATATCCTCGCTAGACAGTGAAGGACGGTGGTTGACCGTTTTCAACCAGATTTCGAATCCCTACAAGCCTGTTCCTGCAACAATGACGGCTGACAGTGAAGACCGTCAATATGCCCAGACGATGGTAGGCGACGAGTACGACACGTCACCCTATGCAAATAGTAGTGTGAAGGGTATCTCAACACGTACCTACATCAGGAATATGGTGGCATTAATCAATAGCATCCGTAAGAACAAGTGATGCATTACCTAGGCGAACTGATTTCCATTGGTGTGGCCTTCTCATGGACGGCTACCGCGTTGCTTTCAGAATTTGGCAGCAAGCGCATGGGCAACCTAGTGCTGAATGTGTTGCGCATGATGTTAGCTTTAATCTTCGCACTTGCCATGTTCTGGGTGGTCACAGGTTCTCCACTGCCCCTTAGCGGTTCTATGGAAGCCTATGGCTGGATGTTGTTGTCAGGACTGGTAGGCTATGTGATAGGCGACTATTGCTTGTTCCAGTGTTATATCATCATCGGTTCACGCTTCGGACAGCTCTTTATGACGCTGGCCCCTTTGGCAGCAGCTTTTACTGCTTGGGTTTCCTTGGGCGAGCAGATGACGTCAATGAGTATCCTGGCCATGCTGATAACCTTGGTGGGTATCGCCATCTCTGTTTTGGGTCGTGGTGAGCATCATCGTGTCTCGCTGAAACTGCCCCTCAACGGTGTTCTTTTTGCCATTGGAGCAGCTGTATGCCAAGGCGTTGGACTGGTGTTGAGCAAGATAGGCATGAACTATTATGAAGCTAGTATGGATGGGCAACAGGCTGCTTGGCTTTTGCCGTTCTCTGCCAATTTCTTTCGCTGCATAGCAGGACTCATTGGTTTCACCTTATTATTATATTTCAGGGAAGGACTGCGCCCCTTGCGTGAAGCCTTAAGCGACAAGGTTGATATGACTGCGGCAGCCACGACGACCATTTTCGGTCCTTTCGTGGGAGTGGGCTTTTCCCTGATGGCTGTTCAGTACACAGGGGCAGGGATAGCCAGCACCTTGATGGCACTGACTCCTATCATCATCATTTTACCCTCCTATTGGCTCTTCCGTCAGCCTATTACCCTCAAGGGTGTCTTGGGTGCCCTCATCAGTGTAGTAGGTGTCTCCCTCTTCTTCCTGACTTGATGAGTTCTCTTCTTCCTGACCAGACAAACTTTTGATGTAGCGCCACAACTGTCGGTAGAAGGGATGTCGTGTCATGGTCTTTTTGTCGCCTAGGATAATCAGCTTCATGCGGGCTCTAGTGATGGCAACGTTCATACGACGGAGGTCACGCAGGAAACCGATATTCCCTTCGTCATTGCTGCGAACCATCGAGATGACGATGACGTCGCGTTCCTGTCCCTGGAAACCATCCACGGTGTTAACGCTGATGAGTCGGCGGAAGGGCTTGAAATACTCACGTTTCATAAGCAGTCGGCGCAGGTACTGTACTTGTGCCCGATAAGGCGATATGATGCCCACGTCGATGCGCTCTTCCAGTAGGCGCTGTTTCCCGATACGCTCAAAATAATGTTGCAGGGTATCGAGGGTCAGTTCTGCTTCGGCCTTGTTGATACGTCCAAACGATTCGCCAACGAATTGTTCGTGGTAATCAGGTTTTTCTTGTTTGTCCGGATTCTCTGGGTCTTCCGGGAGGTCCAGATGGCTGGGGCTCATCCACTCTATTGGAATGTCGAGGTCGAGGATGCTTCGATATTTCACCTCGGGAGCACTCTCCACCTGTCCACCATAGAAATAGTTGCTGCTGAAGCGCATGATGTCGTCGTTCATGCGGTATTGTATCTTCAGCAGGGTGACAGCTTCGGGGTGCATCTCCACGATACGTTCCATCAAGGTCTTGCCTAACCCGGCTTTCAAGGCCGCAATGCTCTTGACGGTGGGAGGAAGTTGACAATGGTCACCAGCCAATATAACACGGGTGACGCGACGCATGGGAATCCAGCAGGCAGCTTCCAATGCCTGGGCTGCCTCATCGATGAATAGGGTGCCGAACTTCTGACCCTCCAGCAAGCGGTTGGCCGCGCCTACAAGGGTTGAGGCAATGACACGGGCCTCGCCGAAAAGTTCGCTGTTGATGCGAATCTCCAGTTCGGTGGCTCTGCTCCTTAGGCTCTCCAGCTTCTGGTGGAATTTCTCGTCACCTCTTTTGCGCTGCTTCCGGAGCTCACGGATAGCCTTGCGGATGGCCCACAGCTGTGTGTAGTCAGGGTGTGCCTCGAAACGACGCTCATAGGTAAACGACAGCATCTTGTCGTTCACTCGGCTGGGGTTGCCGATACGCAGGACATTGATGCCCCGATCTACCAGTTTTTCGCTTATCCAGTCAACAGCCATATTGCTTTGCGCACATACCAGCACTTGGTTCTCGCGCATCAGTGTTTCACGGATGGCTTCCACCAGGGTTGTCGTCTTACCCGTTCCTGGAGGACCGTGTACAATGGCTACATCCTTGGCTCGCAGTACCATATTGACAGCACTCTCTTGCGTAGGGTTCAGATAAGGGAAGTGCATGGGTGGAAAGACGAAGGTTTCTGGTTTCTGTCGTGAATAGAACAGGTCGCGGAGGTAGCCCATTCTTCCTTTCCCCCTGATGGCGCGGTCTATCGCTTCCATCATCAAACGATAGGATGTCTCGTCGAACGAGAGTTGTACACCCAGTTTCTCTGTATTCTGCAAATCGAGGATGCTGATATTGTCAGGAACGGTAATCACCATTCGGTCGCCATCTGCATAACTGACCGTTGCCGTATAGCGGAAATAACGGATGTTTTTTTTGCTAGAATCTTTGGATTGACTGGTATCACTTATCTCAATAGAAAAGAACTGAACAGGTTTGCCGAACTCAAAACAATGCTCAATGTCCGTGTCCGTGCTGCGTACCACTTCTACGGCCAGTTGGTTGAGCGAGTTGTAATAGCTGCGCGTCACCTTCACAGGCCACCAGGCATCACCACGCTTGACCTTTCGCTCAATGCCCACCTGTTCGGTTTGCTGGCGAAAGGTCTCCTTTTCAGCATTATACTCCAGCTGCAACAATAGGCGTTGCTGCTGGAGTGCTTGTATGGCTGGTTCCTGTGATGCCATCCCGTCTTTTACCTGATGTATTTCAGGATGATGTCAAGGGCCTCGTCTTCAGTATGATCGTCCATGTTGATGACCAGGTCGTAGTTTCTGGTGTCATATCTTGACGAACCCGTGTACTTCTTGACGTAGTTCTCGCGTGCCTCGTCGACCTGCTTGATAATCTCATGAGCTTGCTGATAAGTGATTCCACGCTTGCGAACCAGTCGTTCTATGCGGTGCTGCATGGAAGCCTGAATCAGGATGCTAAGATGGTTGGGGTGGTCACGGAAGATATAGAATCCACTACGTCCGGCAATGATGCACGAACCGTCTTCTGCTATACCCTTCAGAATTTCCGTTTCCGTCTGGAAGATTTCGTCCGTAATCAGGAAGTCGGGCATGTTGACGGGAGTCCCTATATATGAGGGCCCTACGTAGTTGGGCAGCATCATCATGCTGCGCTTGCAGTCAGCCCACCAGTTATGCTTCTGTCCTTTCAGATATTCAATCTGTTCAACCGTCAGGTGGTATTGCTCTTTCAGTTGTTTTATCAGTGCCTTATCATAGAAAGGTACCTTCAACTCTTTACCCAGTTTCTCACCAATGGTCCTGCCGCCAGAACCCAACTCGCGATTAATGGTAATGACAAATTTCTCGTACTTGTTCATAATGATAATTTTTAATTGATAATATGTTTTCTTCCGTTTTGAATATAGATTCCTTTCGTTGGCTTCTCGATACGACGTCCCTGCAGGTCGAAGACAGGAGCGTTTTTATCTGGAGTTATCCCATCGTTGTTGATGCTGTGGATGCCAGTAACCCCTTGTCCATAAGCAAAGTTAAAGGCACGTTCCAGACTGATACCGTCTTCGGTGGCCTTTACCATAATGGTGAACAGCTTAGGGGTAGCATCAGTGGGCGTAACATTTAACAGTCCTCCTGTCTCATGGGCTGTGACACCAGTAGGAGCCGTGATAGAATAGGCAGGAGTGTTGTAACCCGCAAAGAAATCTTTGAGCGTGATTTGCTTTTCACCCTCGATTATAAAATTAGGTACGGCAATCCAGTTGAGGTATTCTTCCAAGTCAGTATAGTAGTCACCGTCGCGGTCTTCGTTGTTGTTTGCTATACTCGGGTTGGTTCCTGTCAGTGCCTCAAACCAGTCGGGGATACCGTCCTGGTCCGTATCCCAGTCTGTACCGCGTTGTGCATTGACAATGCCCAGTTTCACCAGGTCAAAGCCTTCGCAACCAGCATCCTCTTCGGAGTCGATAAGACCAGGTCTTCCGCTACGGCTGCCCTTGGTGCTTGTTGTTCCTGTTATTGTCTCGTTGACCATGCGCTGGTCGTGCAGGTCGAAGAACGGTTGTGTACAGCCAACGTCGGAGAGTACGTTCTTGAAGGCGGCTTGTGCTGTCTCCATATTACCCTCTGGGTTCATGAAGCTGAAAGGAATAGTGGGTAGTGGGTCCCAGTCAACGACCTGTCCTCCTGATGTGCTGTATTTGTAAGTGGTTCCTTTTTTGTCTTCTGTCAGCGCACCATTATTCTTCTCCTGGCGTATATTTCCATGCACATAAACACTTTGTGTGCCAGAGCCTGTTCCTTCCAGTTGCAGGTTCATGAGTGTCGAGGTGCTGTTGGCCCCCATTTTGTAGAAGTTATTGCAGAAGTTCATCTCATGAGTTCCGCCATCCGTGGCTCTACCACCCCAGTTATATACTACATTATTATAAATGTCGTGATGACCATCATAGCTTCCTTTGCCATCCAGTCCGCCGGAGATACTCCAGTTGCGCCCCTCGCAGTGAGCCAATAGGTTGTGGTGATAAGTGCCAGGCTGTCCTCCCATCTCTCCACCACCAATGGTAGCGGCGTAGCCGTGCTTGTCGCCTACACCGTAGTTCGGATGACCTGCTTGGTTCAGTGCCTCACTGATAAGCGTATGCTGTAAGGTCAGTCCCTTGCCGTTTCGACTGGAGAACGCTTCGTCAATAGTCCATGAGATGGAGCAGTGGTCCATGATGGCATGGTCGTTGCCTGCCATACCCATTCCGTCGAGTCCGCTGAGTGTGGTCTCTTCAGAGGTTCCGGCCTCATTGCCATACGAGTAATCGTTCTTTCCGCCAGGAATCAGGTTGTTGACCAACTTCTTATGTCCCAATCGCATACGGAGGAAACGGGTGATGCCATCGGAAGCCATGCCGAAGGGACAGGTACGCAGCATGATGCCGTTTCCTGGAGCCGTTTGCCCAGCGATGGTGACAAATTTGTCAGAACAGGTCAGGCGACTCTTCAGCGAGATGACACCAGCCACGTCAAACACGATGGTTCGCGGTCCGCTGACCTTTTTGATGCCATAGCGGAAAGAGCCTTCTATAGGATTTGTGTCGTCACCGTTGTCTTCTAGATTCGTCACATGATATACCACTCCGCCACGTCCGCCAATGGCATAACGTCCATAGCCTTCTGCTCCTGGGAATGCCAAGCGGGCGGGTTGGAAAGCCATCACTTTTCCTTGATGGAAAATTCCGTTTACTTGCTCATCCACTCGCCACCAATAGCGTACTAGTGGTGAGAAGCCTGCCACGACATATTGCGGCTCACTGCCTTCATACTGGGCTGTCGTAGCCTCGGCAACAGTTGTAGAGTCGGTACCATATATCAGTCGATGGGCAGTAGCTCCTTCGGCTGGAATCCAACTGAAAGCCACACTGCCTAAGCCATCGGTAGCTACATGAAAGTCATAGTTGGCAGGAATGGGGTCCATAATGCCGTAGGGATTGGTGTCAAATTCTAATCCGTTAAGCATGATGCTGGTGCGGCTATATGTCTTTCCATCCTCAGGAACGCATGTATATTGGATGACTACCGGCTGTCCTTCCGTTACCGTAAATTCGACATAGGAAAAACCGCATTCCGAAGTTTTCTTCGCCCCTGAAGAGTGCTTTACCCCACTCACCTGTACTGTGCCGTTAACAGTCACCTGCACGTCGGGATGTGTCTGTCCGGCGTCAGTGTCGTTATGATAGGCTATCACGGAATGTTTGCCCGCAGTCATACCTTCTATGGTCAGTGTGATAGCGGTCTTTTCAGAAGTAATCCATTGGTAGTTACCTTCTTCCAGGTGACAGGCGAAAACACCGTCTCCCAATAACTTGCTGTTTTGCTGGACGATGTTCTTGCTCCAGTTGGAAGCGAGTGCAGTGGCTCCTTCCGAGGGCGCTACGGTTAACGTTATACCGTTTTCCAATGTCTTGGAGTCGCTGGTTACTCGTCCGATGGGCCAGGCGATATAGTTGGGTTCGGTTACTTCAGAAGATTGTCTTCCTGAGAAATCAAAGTCAATTCTCTGTGCCATCACTATCCCAGTGAAGCACAACATGAATGCGATTGAAAGTATTTTTTTCATTTTGTCTTAGTAGTTGTAATGTACATACATAGACGTTTATCAGCCTTCTTTGTACTCAAATCGCATCCTCAGAGAGCTCAGGCTCTTACGACTTCTCCTTGCCCTTGAACGACTTGACCTTCATTCCCAGCTTGTCGGGCATGATGGCATTGAGGAAGATGCCCACAATGGCGGCAATGGCGAGTCCGGACAGGTGGATGGGACCCATGGCGATGTCGTCGTTGGCACCGTACTTCACGCCGATGGCCAATACCAGAATAAGTGCTGCGACAAACACATTGCGCGAACTCTTCAGGTCAACCTTTTCCTCCACCAGGTTGCGCACGCCTACCGCTGAAATCATGCCATAGAGTATCAGGCTGACACCGCCGATGGTAGCCGCAGGCATCAGTTGTATCAGACTGGCGAACTTTGGACAGAACGCCAGTATGATAGCCAGACAGGCAGCAATGCGAATGACCTTCGGGTCGAACACCTTGGTCAGGTTCAGCACACCCGTGTTCTCGCCGTAAGTAGTGTTGGCAGGAGCGCCAAAGATGGAGGCAATGGCAGTGGCGATACCGTCGCCCGTCAGCGTGCGGTGCAGGCCGGGCTCTGCCAGATAGTCCTTGCCAACGGTAGAACTGATGGCAAACATATCGCCGATATGCTCCATAATCGTCGCAAAGGCAATGGGCATAACGGCCAGGATGGTCGATAGCATCAGCGACGTGTTGCCGTGTTCAAACACCGCCCATATCGTGTGCTCCTTTTCTATTGGGAAACCAACCCATGCAGCTTCGCCCAGCGGTGCAAAATCCACCTCGCCCATACAGGCGGCAATGACGTACGACACGATGACACCCAACAGCACGGGGATAATCTTGATGATACCCTTACCCCAGATAGATGATACAATGACGGTGATAATGGCAATGATAGCCAGCAACCAGTTGGTCTGACAGTTGCTGATGGCAGAGCCCGACAGCACCAAACCGATGGCTATCACGATAGGACCCGTCACTACGGGTGGGAAAAAGTGCAGTATTTTCTTCACGCCAAACGACTTTATCAGGCCAGCCATGACGAAATACATCAGTCCGGCACAAGCCACACCCAGACAGGCATAGTCTAGTGCCAAGGTCTCAGAGAGCCCCTGTGCGACACCCATCTCCTTCACCGAGGCGTATCCCCCCAGGAAGGCAAACGACGAGCCCAGGAAAGCAGGCACGTTCCACTTCGAGATGAAATGGAAAATCAGGGTTCCTATGCCTGCAAACAGCAGCGTTACCGATACGTCCAGGCCTGTCAGCAGTGGCACGAGCACCGTTGCTCCAAACATGGCAAACAAGTGTTGCACGCCCAGTATCATCATGCGGGGCAGTCCCAGCTGGCGCGCGTCGTAAATAGCATTTTGTGGTTCCATATATTCTTGTTCCTTTTATATTTATTGAGCGGAGGTCATACGCTGCAAAGTTACACATTATTATCTTAAGAAACGAACAATTCTTCCGTTTTTTAATGAAGAAAACGGTTAAACTGACGAAAAAAACACCACAATACCTACTTTTGATTAATCTGCTTTTGCACGACTTTGCAGGTGAGCCATGTTTAAAACACCGCATTTTAGGTATTGCACACTTCTTTTTTTATCTCTAATTTTGCACACGAAATCAAAACCATAAAAATGAGAACAGCAAATTCTACAGCGCTTCAAGTGTTGATGAACCACATCTACGAACTGCATAAGGGCGTGCGCCACATGGTATTATTCACCTGTAACAAGAAATACTGTGAGCAGACTATCCAGCGACTGGAAAGTCAGGACATTCCATATCTGTTGCAACCCGCCGGACAGCAGAACCTTAACGTGTATTTCGGTCGGCGCGAATGTCTGGAGGCTATACGGCTCATCGTCACCCGTCCACTGAACGAACTCACGCCAGAGGAAGATTTTATACTCGGAGCTATGCTCGGCTACGACATCTGCGCACAATGTGAACGGTTTTGTAAACGTAAAAGCAGAAGTCAGGGCAAGTGCGACGGACTATGCATCAATCGTAATTAACCACATAAATATAGATAAGAAATGAATGCAACAATTGTAATCTATGGTTCCTCGACAGGAACCTGCGAGGCCATCGCAGAGAGGATTGCCTCGAAACTGGGCTGCGAGGTCCTGAACGTACAGGACCTGACAGCCGACATCGTAGCTGCCAACCAAAACTTGATTCTCGGCACTTCAACGTGGGGCGCTGGTGAATTGCAGGATGATTGGTACGACGGTCTGAAGACCTTGCAAGGTGCTGACCTCAATGGCAAGACCATCGCCCTGTTCGGTTGTGGCGACTGCTCAACCTACAGCGACACCTTCGTGGGCGGTATGGGCGAACTCTACAACGGCATCAAGGACAGCGGTGCCAAGTTCATTGGTGCTGTCGAGACTGACGGCTACACCTTCGATGACTCTGAGGCTGTGATAGACGGTAAGTTTATCGGTCTGCCCCTTGACGACATCAACGAGGATGACAAGACCGACACCCGCATTGACGCTTGGATAGCCACTATCAATCCCGAACTTTAGCCAATGAAGCTATAGCTATTTAAAGTTAAGCAAAGGGTGGTTGGTCGTAATGCCAACCACCTTTTTTTAATAACACTTCCTCCAACTTCCTTTGCTCCAATTAAACAGATCAAGTGTCAGTCCCTTGATTCACTACAATAACCAACGCTTATTGCGGAATAACCAACGCTTATTCAAACATACTGGACAGATAGGACAGAGGAATTATTGATTTCTTACGCGCGCGCAGGAATGCTCATTTTTCATTTTCGTCAGTTCACGCGTGCGCGAGGATTTGGAAACCTGCTGTCCTATCTGTCCATCTGTCCATCGCCAGACGGTGAGCCAGCAGATGTTGTAATATCGATACGTCCATTGTCTATCGTTATTGGTTTCTCCCTGCAAAGTTACAAAAAAATTCGTTGGATTTGCAAGAAAAAGCACGCTTATTTTTCGTTGGAGCGTCGTTACTAAACCTATACTTTTAGTCGATAGGAGCAATTTTGTCGCTATAAAAAGCAGGCAAATATGACTGAATGTGCCATTTATTATATACCTTTGCAGAAAAATAGAATGTATGGAACATCCTCTTCAGAAATTTGCGTTCTGTCCCGTCTGTGGCAGTAAGCACTTCGTGGTTAACAACTTCAAGAGCAAGCGGTGCCAGGATTGCGGATTCACGTACTATGCCAATCCCTGTTCGGCTACAGCTGCCTTCATTGTCAACGACAACGATGAGATGCTGGTGGTGCGACGTGCCAAGGAACCTGCCAAGGGGACGCTCGACCTGCCTGGTGGTTTTGTCGATATGTACGAGACGGTGGAAGAGGGTATGCGTCGCGAAATCAAAGAAGAAACGGGCCTGGACGTTCAGGACATCCGCTATCTCTTCTCGTCGCCCAACGTCTATGAGTATAGTGGCATGGGCATTCACACCCTTGATATGGACTTCCTTGTCTGTGTGCATGGTGACCCTGACAAGCTGAAGACGACAATCCGTGCTGCCGATGATGCCGCAGAAGCCCTCTGGATTCCTGTCAGCGAAATTAACCCCGACGAATTCGGCCTCACCAGCATCCGCAATGCTGTCATCCGGTTCTGTGAAAATAGAGAGACGTTTTTAAAATAAATTCGAAAGCAAATGGAATTTCTGCATCCGTTGAATACTGATATCCAGGCACCTGAGCGGTTTACCTATCCGTTCTGCTNNTTCTGCTACGAGCCGCATCCGCTGTGTGTAATGGCGGCTAAGGAGGTGCAGGCCTATATCGGTAGTCATGCGGAAATCAGGGAGGATGCCGACAAGGGTAAGATGTTTGGCGTGCTGGTAGTTAAGATGGATAATGGAAGAGGTCTGATGGAAGAAGAACCAGCATACGGTTTTTTGGCAGCATATTCCGGTTTGCTGGCGGGTAGGAACGACTGGCCGTTCTTCGTGCCTCCCGTCTATGATGCCCAGCAGCCCGACGGACATTTCAAGACGACGGAACGTGAGATATCTCTCGCCACTCACCTCTCACCACTCATCTCTAAAAAAATGTCTCAGGACTTGCAGCTGTGGCTGTTCCATCAATACCAGTTGTTGAATGCGCGCGGCGAGGTGAAGGACCTGGTAGATATCTGGCAGTCGTATTACAGTCGCCCCAAGTTGCGACAGAAATTTCCGTTGCCCCCAGGCGGTACGGGCGACTGCTGTGCCCCAAAACTGTTGCAGTATGCCTATCAGCAGGGCTTGAAGCCTGTCTGTATGGCTGAGTTCTGGTGGGGAGCAACGACGAAGGAGGAGATACGCCAGCACCTGAACTACTATCCTGCCTGTCGGGGAAAGTGTAAGCCTATCCTGACGTGGATGCTGGAAGGGTTGGAGGTTGACCCTAATCCCGAATTAGCGGGTTTTGCGCATCTGGAGTTGAAGACGGTCTATGAGGATGAGGCTATTGTGGTGGTTGACAAGCCCAGCGGTATGCTCTCCACACCTGGACGTATCGAGGACTATTCCGTCGAGACGGTGATGCGTCAGCGTTATCCCGATGCTGTCATAGTCCATCGCTTGGATATGGGCACGTCAGGATTGCTGATAGTTGCCAAGACGCTGGAGGCCTATCACCCCTTGCAGGAGCAGTTTATCAAACATCAAATTAAAAAGAAATACGTGGCGAAGCTAGAGGGAAGAGGTAAGAAGGAAGAGGTAAGAGGAACAGTCTCGTTGCCGCTCCGTCCAGACCCTATGAACCGTCCTCGCCAGATGGTGGATATGGAGCACGGCAAGCGGGCGGTGACGGACTACGAGTTTCTGAGCGACGATCTTGTAGCACTCTATCCGCAAACGGGTCGCACCCACCAGCTCCGCATCCATTGTGCCCATCCCGACGGGTTAGGTCGTCCTATTGTGGGCGACGAACTCTATGGCACCAAGGGTGATCGATTGATGCTCCACGCCTCGGAGATATGGTTTCGCCATCCCCTTACAGGTCAGGAGCTGCATCTTATCTCACCTCCCCCCTTCTAATTTTTGAATATTTTAATTTTTTAATTTTATAATAGGTTATGGTAAAGCACATTATTCTCTGGACACTGAATCCAGAACTCTCAGAAGAAGAGAAGAAAGCCGTTAAGGCAGGTATTAAAGCTGGTTTGGAAGGACTTGTCGGCAAGGTTCCCGGACTCATTGACGTCAAGGTACACATTGACGGACGCCTGGCTTCCTCGAATGCCGACGTGATGCTCGACAGCACGCTGGAGAGCGAAGAAGCACTCAAGGGCTATGCCGTTCATCCTGAGCATGTGGCTGTAGCCAACGGAAAGGTTCGTCCCTATACCGTTCAGCGCTCGTGCCTCGACTTTGAGGTATAATTAGAAGCCTAACGTCTCTCTGCAGCACACTGCGGACAGAGTCCCTTGGCCATGTAGTTAATGCTGTGCAGCCTATACCCCTCGGGAAGCAGGATGGGGGGTATGGGCATCTCGTTGATACAGAAAGTGCGGTGGCAGCGTTCGCAGTAGAAGTGCACGTGCTGGTCGTCGTCGTGCTCATGACCGTCGTGGCTGTGGCATAACTCGTAGCGCACCCCGTCGCCACCATCCTCTATGACATGCACCAGATGATGCTCGCGAAACAACGTCAGCGCACGGAACACCCCCGACTTGTCAATAGACATAATCTTATATTCTAATTCGCTGAGCGACAAAGGACGCTCAGCATCTGCCAGTGCCTTCACCACGACGATGCGGTTGGCAGTAGGCTTCACGCCATGTTCTTGGAGCATCTCCTCACAAATCTGTTGACTTATCATGCTGCGAAGTTACGCAATAAGTTTGTAACTTCCAAACTTTTCTGCAGAAAACCGTCGACAAGACAGCCCCTGTTCCTTGTTTGCAACCAAGTTGCAGAAAAGGTTTCGTAACTTTGCACCCAGAAACAATAAAACACTTAGGATATGGTACACAAACATCATCACGAACATCAAGGTGAATGCTGTTGTCATGAGCATCACCATGAGCACTCTCACGAACATCACCATGAACACGGGCTGCATCATCAGTTGTGGCTGATTGCCGTAACCGTAGTGTTACTCATTGCTGCTGTCGTTATCGAGAAGACGCAGTCACTCGCCACGTGGCAATTGTTGTTGGTCTATCTTGTCCCTTATCTCATCATCGGATCAGGCACGTTGAAAGAGGCTGCAGAAGGACTGCTGGAAGGCGACCCCTTCAATGAGCATTTCCTCATGGCCGTAGCCACTATAGGAGCTCTCTGCATCGGCTTCCTGCCAGGTGCAGAGACGGAGTTTCCCGAGGCTGTCTTTGTGATGCTTTTCTTCCAGGTGGGCGAACTCTTTGAGGGTTATGCCGAAGGGAAGAGTCGCGAGAGTATTTCTCATCTGATGGACATCCGTCCGGACGTAGCCCATATAGAGATGGGCGACGAAAAGGCAGGGATGAAGGAAATGACGGTCAGTCCTGACGAGGTGGCTATAGGTTCTACTATCGTGGTGCGTCCAGGTGAAAAGGTGCCCCTGGACGGAATCGTCGTCAGTGGTGCATCATCGCTGAACACAATGGCATTAACGGGTGAGAGTGTTCCCCGCGAGGTTGGCGAGGAAGACGAGGTTATTTCTGGCTGTATCAATATCAACGGGGTACTACGCATCCGTACTACGAAATCATTTGGCGAGAGTACCGTTTCGAAGATTATCCGACTGGTGGAGGATGCCGGCGAGCACAAGTCGCAGAGCGAAACTTTCATCACCAGGTTTGCCCGTATCTATACCCCTGTCGTTGTGTTCTTGGCTATAGCCATTGCGGTGTTGCCACCATTGTATGTCTCTCTTACCTCAGGTCTCTCATTTCTCACCGCTTTTCCCACCTGGCTGTATCGTGCCTTGATGTTCCTGGTGGTCAGCTGTCCTTGTGCATTAGTCATCAGTGTGCCCCTGACCTTCTTTGGCGGTATTGGCGGTGCCTCGCGGAAGGGTATTCTGGTGAAGGGTGCCAACTATCTGGACCTCTTGGCAAAGGTAGATACTGTGGTGTTCGACAAGACGGGAACCCTGACGCATGGACGTTTTGCCGTAGAGGCCGTACATCCGGATACCACCCATATCTTGCACATGGCTGCCCATGTGGAACATTTCACGACCCATCCCATTGGTGCTGCCCTGCGCGACGCCTTCCCCGATGAGGCTACCGATGGCTGCGAGGTGAGCGATGTGGAAGAGCTGGCTGGTAAGGGCATNNCACATCCTCATCAACGATGTGGTGAAAGAGGATAGTGAAGAGGCTATTGCTGCGTTGAAGGCACTGGGCGTGCAGAAAACCGTCATGCTGACAGGCGACCGTGAGGATGTGGCACAACGGGTGGCTCGTCAGTTGCGACTCGACGAGTATCATGCTGAACTGTTGCCTGCCGACAAGGTGCAGTTGATGGAGAAACTGATTTCAGACACGCATACAACAGCTTTCGTGGGCGATGGTATTAATGATGCTCCCGTGTTGGCTCGTGCCGATGTGGGCATTGCTATGGGCGGACTGGGTAGTGATGCTGCCATAGAGGCAGCTGATGTGGTGCTGATGGACGACCATCCCTCAAAAATTTCCACTGCCATCCGTATAGCCCGTCGCACATTGACTATAGCCCGTCAGAACATAGCCTTTGCCATTGGCGTGAAGGTTGCCGTTCTGCTTTTGGCTGTTGTCGGACTGGCTACCATGTGGCTCGCCGTCTTTGCCGATGTGGGTGTCACCGTCATGGCTGTCCTGAACGCCATGAGGGCGCTAAAGGCATAAATTATGTCACACCGTGCTTGGCATGGTGTGACATAATAAGGGTGCCTTATCTGACAAACTTACTTTATTTCGCGTTGTTTTTGTAAGTTTCGATACGCTTTGCCACGTTTTCCTTGATGTTGTTGTAGAAGAACGGGTAGTCGTCTTCGTGGAAACTGGCAGGTCCGAAGAATTCGGGCATATTGGTGACGGGAGCTTTTGTGGTAGTCACAATCACGCCACGTGCAAGGTTTATCTGTGCATCAACGCCGATATCTTGAATCTCATACTCGTTGGTCTCCGTGTTCAACACGAGCGACCCCTTGTTCTCGCTGGCAGGCGCATACGTCTCGTCGAGTTTCCAGTTCAATGGGTTGATGCTCATAGCACCTGGCAGCACTACGACGTTCTTGGCGTTCTCCTCTACGTTCTTGGGACCCTCGGTGTTCCAGCTGACGATGACACCCGTGTCGCTCTCACCGGTTGCGAACTTCAGGTGCGGATATTGTGCAAGGTCGTCTTTCGTGAGGGAGAAACCAATCTGATAGGCAGCCACCATGCGCTTGTAGTAATCGGGATGCTCCGTGAAGTAGTGCTTCAATACATACTTGACCATAGCCGCGCCCTGACTGTGGCCTGCGATGATGAACGGACGGCCGTTGTTGCACTTTTCAAAGAAATAGTCGAGTGCAGCTTTGATGTCGGTGTAGGACACACCGCCAAGTGCCGCGTCGATGTTTCCGGTCTTCTTCGATACTTCTCCGGCATAGCGCATTCCTGCCTGGCGATACCAGGGCACGAACACGTTGCAAGACTCTTCGAACACGCTTGCATTCGTTACGTATTCGCCCAGCGCACCCGTAATCATCTCTGGCGTATCGAGAGTTGCATAATCGGGAGCACCCTCTTCGAAACTCGACTCAACATACACCGTCGAGTAGATATAGAATGCATCAACGTCTTTGGTGATTTCGGGTAAAGCAAGCCAGTGCTCTTTGTCTGAATAGTCGGTAGCCACGCTCGCAGGATCTACAGAAGCCGCGTTGTCTGATTCGCTAACACATGAACAGAGCATCGCTGTTGTGCCGCAAATAAGGATGGCGGCATTCATCCACATTTTTAATTTTCTCATGTTACAAATAGTTTAAAGCATATAATACTTGGTCAGGAAATAGGTTCTTTCCCAATCTACAATCTTTACCTCTGATTCCTTGGCGGGATGGATGTCAAACTCGTCGAGCACCATCACCTTCTTGTCCTGCAGGTCATAGAGCGGCCACTCCTTGGCCTTACCGTCAGGAGAAATCTCGGCACTGAGCGACGGATTACCCGTCTTGGCAAACTGTACCCACATCTTACGCATGGTCTTGCAGAAGGTCTCGTCGAAGGCCCTGCCCGTGTCGGCGGTCATCTCGGGATGATTGAATACGACCGCAAGCTCGATGGCGTGTCCGCACTTCATAATGGGGTCGGGCGACTCTGGTGTAAAGTAATAGGTGTATGCCTTACCACCAGCCTTCGTCTGGCACTCAGACATCTTGATGATAGGCACATTAAACCAGCTCTGGCTCAAGAGGCTACTGTCTGGCTGGAAGTAGTCACCCTTCACGTCGTTCATAAAGCTATCGACCAGTGCTTTCTCGTCAGCTGGCAACTTGGCATATTTCTCTTGCTTGCGTCCTGCAATCCAATTATCCCAGCCTTCCTTGCCGAAGCTAGACACGAAGAAGTTCATCTCGTCCTTGTTGCAACCCACCAGAATCTCCAAGTCCTTCGCTGCACCGTTGGCGTAAGCCGCAAAGGTGTCTGTGGGCAGATACTTTCCATCTCTTTCGGGCATCTGGTGTACAAAGTTGATGGCAGAAGCTTCCAAGAGCTTGTCGCCACTGACCTTCAACAGGTCGGCAACGGTCTTGCAGCCGAGCACGTCCATCAGTTTGTTGGTGCACTCGATGCCTTCTTCCGGAGATCTCGTCTGGTTGATGGAACCACTCTCGGCAATCAGTCGCTTGAAATACTTCTGGGAGCCTGGAACCAACGGCTGCAAGGTACAGCTGGCGGCACCTGCTGACTCGCCGAAAATGGTCACATTGTCGGGGTCGCCACCGAAGGCCGCAATATTCTCGTGAACCCACTTCAGCGCCATCTTCTGATCCAAGAGACCTAAGTTCTGTGAGTCTTGGTAGTCCTTGCCGTCAGGCAGGTGAGACAGGTGCAGGAAGCCCATCACGCCGAGTCGGTAGGCAATGGTAACAACGATGACATCGGGATTCTCCTTCATGAAATTGACGCAGTCGAACATCGGGTCGATGGTTCCGCCTGACTCAAAAGCACCACCGTGAATCCATACCATAACGGGCTTCTTATCCGTTGTTGCCTCGTCGGACTTAAATACATTCAGATACAGGCTGTCTTCACTCAGATAATAGAGTGAACCTACCTCAAACGACGGATTGCCATAACCGCTCTTTGCATTGAAATAGGCTTCATAGACACCATCGTTGGGAACAGCATCCACAGGAGCCTTCCAACGCAGGTCACCAACAGGTTGCTTACCCACATAGGGAATACCCCTATAGACAATGATGTTATCATTCTTCCGACCTACGAAAGTACCATTGATACACTTCACGGCCAACGACTTGTCGTAATTGCCATCGGTAATCTGTTTGTTCTCGCCGCCGTACATACCGTGCAGCGCGTCTCTAATCTCTTGAGCATCCATAGTCTTGATTCATTTATTAGTTATTGTTTACTTTGATAAGCTTTTACTCTCTGTATTGTAGCGCAAAGATACAACATTCAACTGACATGGGCAAACGATTGGCAGAAAATCTACATCGTTTATAACGCACCAATGAAATAGTCCGTCCCGACGGACTGCCAGTCCGAACGGCTCGGACTGAGAGTCCGAAGCCTACGGACTCC
>LXOW01302560.1_pt4 | contig 36207 bp, 31 predicted proteins | sample 1368591 | NCBI WGS metagenome assembly LXOW01 (sample SAMN04884650, study PRJNA319009) | bovine gut metagenome | isolation source: Cow rumen | host: Bos taurus | place: Italy: Legnaro (PD) | collected 2014-07-09
AGATGTGTATAAGAGACAGGTGTATGAACATGCCGCATACATACTTTTGAATAGAAGGTTTTACGATTCCGCAATGAAGATGTTTGCCATTGCCCTGCAGACTGATCCGGGAAGGCTGTCCTCCGCAATAGGAGCGGCTGTCTCAGCGGCAAAAAATGGAGATTTTGAAAATTCCAAAAACTATGCTTTGACCGCCTTGAAAATTGACCCGGAAAACGCCAAGGCAAGGGAAATTATGGAAACAATTACACCTTACCTGAAACGCTGAAAAAGAGGTTTTTTTCACTTTTTCAACAATTGTTGTATAATTAAATATATAAAGTTTCAAGACACTTTTTTAAGAAATTTATTTTATCAGGAGCTGTAAAAAATGTCATCAAACAACAGGATTCCAATGATAGCAGGAAACTGGAAAATGCACCTTGTTTCCTCCGAGGCAGCGGAGCTTGCAACCGCGATAAGAAAGGCACTTCCCGCCAATTTAAGGCATGATGTGCTTCTTGCCCCGACCTTTACAAATCTTCACAGTGTTCACGAGGCGATAAAGGATTCCCCGATTCTCCTTGCCGCACAGGATATGGCATGGGAGGAAAAGGGTGCGTTCACCGGAGCGGTTTCCCCGGCACAGATCAAGGACGCTGGCTGCACACATGTAATTCTCGGACACAGCGAACGCCGTCACATATTCCTTGAAAGCGACGAGATGATAAACAAGAAAGTCAAGACGGCAATCAAGGATGGAATTGTTCCAGTACTCTGCATAGGCGAGCTTCTGGAAGAGCGTGAAAGCGGAAAGACCAATGACGTTCTTGCAAAGCAGCTTGACGGAGACTTTGCCGGAATAACGGCGGAAGAGGCCTCCAAGGTCATAATCGCCTATGAGCCAGTATGGGCAATAGGAACAGGCAAGACCGCGACTCCCGAAGTAGCAGAGGAAACACATCAGTTCATACGCTCACACATGGAAAAGATGTACGGCAAGGCATTTGCGGATTCCGTACGCATTCTTTACGGCGGCAGCGTCAAGGCCACTAATGTGGATCAGCTTATGGCCCAGCCTGACATTGACGGTGCGCTCGTGGGTGGCGAAAGCCTAAAGGCGGACAAATTCCCCCGCGTGATTGATTTTCAGAAAATATAATCTGTACTGAAACACTGAAAATTTTTTTCAGTGTTTCAAATTAGCAATTAGCAATGAGTAATTAGCAATTGTGGAAATTCCTTGTATCGTCATTGCTAATAGGATTTTTGACAAGTTTTCGTAAAACAGGAGATTTAAAATGGAAAACAACAAAAGAGCGGAACTGCCGGTGACCGTCGGCGTTTCAAACAAGCATATTCATCTTTCAAAGGAACATTTCAAGATCCTTTTCGGTGAAGAGGCAGAACCTACGGTGAAAAAAGCCGTGGCACAGCCCGGACAGTTTGCCTGCGAGGAAGTAGTTGATGTGGAAGGCCCTCGTGGTGTAATGAAGGCAATAAGGATGCTTGGCCCTTACAGAGGCCACACACAGCTGGAGCTTTCCAAGGCTGATGCCCGCAAACTGGGTCTTGAATGTCCGATAAGGGATTCCGGCAAGCTGGAAAACACTCCCGGATTCAAAATCATTGGCCCAAAAGGCACGGTTGAGGTAAAGGACGGTGCGATAATCGCCAAGAGGCACATACATTTCTCTCCTGCCGATGCTGAGAAATTCGGCGTGAAAGACGGCGAGGACGTGAGCGTAATCTGCGGCAAGGGCGGCGACAGGGAACTTGTATTCAACAAGGTGCTTGTGCGTGTTTCCGACAAATTCGTCCTTGAAATGCACGTCGACGTGGAAGAGGCCAATGCGGCCTGCCTGAAGAACGGCGACAAGGTTTTCGTGCTTTGATATCGCAATGGCAAGGCCGGGACACGGATCTTGTTCCCGGCAGGCCTGAAAAAACTGGAGGAAAATACTGATGGAACAGAAATTAAGCTCAATGGTTGACCACACCCTGCTTAAAGCCGTCGCAACGGAAGAGCAGATAATAAAACTTTGCGCGGAGGCCCGCGAATACCATTTCGCCAGCGTATGCGTGAACCCCGTCAATGTAGCCCTTGCCGCAAAAGAGCTGAAAGGCAGCGGCGTAAAGGTTTGCACGGTGATAGGTTTCCCCCTGGGAGCGAACACTCCCCTCGTAAAGGCTTTTGAAGCCACGGATGCCATTGCAAACGGTGCGGACGAGGTTGACATGGTTATAAACATCGGTGCGATGAAGGCCGGAGACACGGAAAAGGTATATCAGGACATCAAGGCCGTTCGCGACGCATCTGCCGGAAAATTGCTCAAAGTTATAATTGAGACCTGCTATCTTACCGACGAGGAAAAGGTAAAGGCCTGCGAGCTTTCCAAAAAAGCCGGTGCGGACTTTGTAAAGACATCGACAGGATTCGGAACTGGCGGTGCGACCGTAGAGGACGTGGCACTCATGCGCAAGACTGTTGGCCCGGACACAGGCGTAAAGGCCTCTGGCGGCATAAGGGATGCGGAATCCGCCGCTGCGATGGTAAAGGCCGGAGCGAACCGCCTCGGTTGCAGTGCTGGCGTAGCAATAGCCAAGAGCGAGCAGTGAAATTAATTGAAACGCAGGAAAAAACATTTTCCTGCGTTTCAAATTAGCAGTTAGCAATGAGCAATTGCGGAAAATTAAAAATGGACAGAATGGCCGGTTTCTGTTGTCAGATTCCGGCCAATGTCTTATCCAAGTGAAAATTTGTATAATTCTTTTTAATATGAAAAGGAACATTCTTTTTGCATTATTCTTTTTTGCCATAACCGTATCGCAATTTACGTCCCTGACCTATGCGGAGGATAATGTGGTATCTGCCACAAAAGATACGGAACAGTCGGAAAATGCCAATACTGTATCTGCGGAGGACATCTCCGAGCCGGAAATAGTGGCAGAGGAGATAATGCCAGCACAGAATGAGGAATTTGATCCTGCCGCATACGAGGCCGCATGGAAGACACTGTTCCCATTCAGTCCGTCCTCGTTCAAAGATCCGTCTCCTGTTGACAGCCGCAATTTCAGGGAAATCTCACAGGCGGAATACTGGTTCATAAAGGAAAGTGCGTCCTCTGCGAAAGACGATGATGCGAAGGAGGCATTGCTTATAGCGGTTGACGACTGGCTTGCCTCATTCAAGGATTCCGAACATTGCGACGATGTCCTTTTCCTAAAGGCGGAGCTGCTTATGGGAATAGGCGACAACCGACGGGCATTGATTGCCTTAATGAAGCATATAAATGTCTATCCCAATTCCACGTTGAATGCGGTTGTAAAGGAAAAACTGAATGTTCTCGCCGAAAAAACCTTCAAAAAAAAGAAGGATCTGATAATTTCATTGGCCTTGCGTGGTGGCGAAGGCAGGATTTCACGCCTTGCCCGTCTTTATTCCGGTCTTGCCGAACAGTTTGGAGACGAACTTTATGAGCCACTTGTGGCAGAGTTCAGGGAGCTTATTTCATACTCTCCCATGTACGCATACAGGGACAGACTGATGTTCTCCCTCGCACAGCTTTATCATTCCAAAGGACATTATGACGAGGCTTCCGTACTGTATTCCTCAATAATAAGGATTTATCCCGAAGGAACGATTATTCCACAGGTAAAACTCGCAATGGCGGAGATAAATGGACGTGAAAAACGCAATTACGCCGAGGCCATACAGATTTACAAGGAAATAGCATACAATTACGAGGGGCAGGAAGAGGCCTTTGAGGCGTACAAGGAGCTTCCCCGTCTGCTTGAAAGACAGAAACAGTATGATGAAGCCATAAACGTATACGAGAAAATAATTAAACTGTACCCGAACAAGCCGGAGGCAAGAGACGCATATCGTGCGGAAACGTCCCTTTTGCGTTATTCACTCAAACGCTATCAGGATGCCATAGACGTTACAAAGAGAATGGCGGAAAAATACAAGGACAACCGTGCGAAGAACGATCTGTATTCTGCCGCCGAGATAGCAAGGAACAATCTTAAGAATCTGGATGAGGAACTGTCAATATACGAGATTATAGTCGCTGATTATTCAGATCCAAAGAATGCCCCGGCGGCATTGCTTGCCGCCGCACAGGCCTGCGAAAAGGCGGGACAGTCTGACAAGGCAAACGAATATTACAAACGTATAACCGATTCCTGGCCGTCCACGCCGCAGGGCAAAAAGGCGGAAAAGGCCTTGAACGGTGTGAAATGATATAAGGAGAAAAACATGAAGAAAAACATATTCCCCATTCTTTTTTCGGCTTTGTTCCTGCCGGCGGCGACAGGTTGTTCGGCAGAAAAGACGGAAGCAGTTCCTGAAATTTCACAGGAGACAATTACTACAATGGCTGACAGGGCAAATGATATAGCATTTTCATTTTACAGACAGAAAGCCGCCGGAAACGAAAAAAACTTCTTTTTTTCCCCGTATAGCATGAGATCCGCATTCGCAATGGCAATGGAAGGAGCGGCTGGAGAAACCGCGGCGGAAATAGGAAAGGTCTTTTCATTCAGCAAGGACAGGAATGAAATGCACAATGAGTTCAAGGCCGTGTCTGCTGCCGTAGCAGAGGCCGCGAAAGGGACGGTTTTTTCCGACGCAAACTCATTCTGGAGCGAGAAGAAATATCCGTTTCTTTCGGAATATGTGTCAGCATTGAAAAAACATTACGGCTCTACTGCAAATTCCGTCAGCTTCTCACAGGATGCGGAAGGTGCCAGGAAGAAGATAAACAGCTGGACGGAAAAGAATACCAATGGCATAATAAAGGATCTGTTCGCAGAAGGCTCTATTGATCCAATTACACGTCTTGTGCTGGTGAATGCCGTTTACTTCAAAGGCTCGTGGGACAAGGCATTTTCCAAAAATTCCACATTTGAGGCGGATTTCCATCCTAACAATGGTACGACATCAAAGGCGGAACTTATGCGGCACGAGGAAAGCACATATTTCCCTCTTGGACGCAAGGATGGGACATTGTTCCTGGCAATGCCATACAGGAGCAGTGGCAAGGACGGGGCAGGTCTTGAAATGATGGTGATTCTGCCAGAGAACAAGGAGGATTTTGCCAGGACGGAAAAGAATCTGTCCTCCGAATATGTGAATGAGGCAAGAAAATCCATGACCAGAGAGAATGTTCGTGTGTTTATGCCCAAATTCAAATTCTCATCCTCACATGAGCTTAACAAGGACCTGCAGGAAATGGGAATGCCACTTGCCTTTTCAAACTCGGCAGATTTCTCCGGCATGACTGGCAACACGGAACTTAAAATAGGCACTGCCGTGCAAAAGGCGTTCATAGATGTTTCCGAGGAGGGTACGGAGGCCGCCGCAGCCACGGGTGTGGCAATGACGCTCAAATCCGTAGCTCCAATGCCTGCCTTCATATTCCGTGCGGACAAGCCATTCATATTCCTGATAAGGGACGTTAAGACAGGCCTTATACTGTTCATGGGCAAGGTGGAAAATCCGAGGGCATAAGGAAATTCGGGAAAAGGTTCTTTTCCTGAATTTCCAAGTAGCAATTAGCAGTGAGTAATTAGCAATTGAGGAAGTTCCTTGTACCGTCATGCTGAACTTGTTTCAGCATCTCTATTGAGATTCCCGCTAACAACCTGCGGGAATGACGGCTGGTAGACTTTTTCAGTGTTTCCTTAGCAGTTAGCAATGAGCAATTATTGTAAATTTCTGCCTTTGTTCGCAAAATATTGCCCAATTATGTTATAATATAAATACACACTTTAACGGGGTGTGGCTCAGATGGCTAGAGCGCTCGCTTCGGGTGCGAGAGGTCGTGGGTTCAAATCCCACCACCCCGATAAATTTATGGCGGAGATGATATTGTCGTGTTGTGCGGGATATTGGCTTCGCCATGTTTTTATAAATTGTAATCAAGGAGCTTATGCTTGTCATGGAAAACAAATCAGCAAAATATAGTATGAAGTATGCTGCGGCATTCCTCGCGGCAGCGATGTTGGCGTGCCTGTCAAATAACGCAATGGCGAATCCTGCTAATGATGAGGAGTATAAGGATTTTGCCTTATCTGCGGCTTTAGCGGACAATCTCTCATTGATGTCATTCTCTATGGCACGCATTGGGGATCAGACCTTCCTCCTTCCCTCTTACAAGGGTGGCAAGGCCTGCGACGGAAACTGCTTTGGCAATCTGCATGTAAGGGCTTTTGGCAATAGCGATACTTATTCCGAATTTGAGGGAATTTCAGACAATACGGGTATGTCCGTATCATACAGCTCCGACCGCAAATATGAGGGTTTTGACACACGCTATGCCGTGTTTGCCGGATACATGATGTCCCGCACAAAATACAAATCAGAGATCGGTGAAAAGGATCATTATGAAAACCAGACTCCATTTGCCGGTGTCTCAGCTGAGATGTACAAAGGCAATTTCTTTGCCGGACTTGTACTTGACGCTGCCTATATGCAGGGAAAGATGATGTTTGACGACAAGGACGTAGACAGTGATTCCTGGGCAGGTGGAGCTGGCCTCAAGCTGGGCTACAATGTCAATCTGGGCAGTATTGGATTTCAGCCTTTCGGTTCCGCGGCATATTCCTACTTCAAGGCCGACAGATTTGATGATACTTACGACAAGTATCATGCTGACAACGGTGTGATGCTGACTTCCGGTCTGAAGGCTGCCGTATCATTGGGCAAATGCTGGTCCATTTCCGCAATAGGCGATTATAACTGGATGTACGAGAAATACAATGCGGTGCGTGTAGATAATACTGCCGATCACATGGTGAATTATGTTGAATACGGTCTTGGACTGGAAAAAAGATGGAGCAGCATAATCCTTTCAGCCAATGGCACTCACCGCGACGGAAAACGCCGTGGATGGTATGCGGATCTTAACTTTGAGGTAAGATTCTGATTGATACGAGGAATATAGGAGAATCCAAATGAAAAATCTAATGGTTTTGATAGCTTCTGCCGGATTGCTGGCTGCCTGCGGAACTTCCTTCTGCCGCCAGAATATGTGTGCGAGCTGCGACAATGTCGCTGTTGCCGCCCCTGTCGAGGAGCCTGCTCCCGAACCAGTAAAGGAAGAGCCACAGCCTGAACCAGTGCCGCAGATAGACACAAGCAAGCCCTTTACACTTGGTGCTACCACATTCAAGTACAATGCCTTTGACTTTACAGAAGAGGCAAAGGCAAATCTGGACGATCTCGCGGCCTATCTTAATGCCTATCCGGACAAGACCATCACTGTTGAAGGCCACACTGACAGCGTAGGATCTGCCGTAAGCAATCAGATACTTAGCGAGAAACGTGCCAATGCCGTAAAGGAATACCTGGTAAGTGCCGGTGTAGGTGCGGAACGTATAACAACAAAGGGTGCGGGTCATAAGAAGCCTATAGCTTCAAATGCCACAAGGGAAGGCCGTGCCAAAAACCGCCGTATAGAGATAACCTTCGGCAAATAATGCCATAGCATTGGATTAATGGAAGGGACAGGCGGATTGTGCTTGTCTCTTCCGTTTGTCATTATTGAGGACATCGGATGTCTAAAGAGGACGAAAAAGATACAGGGGAAGAACTTCTCCCGAATATGCAGGATCTGGCAAGCAGGGCGGAGTCCTCAAAAAAGGACCTGAAGAACAGGGATACGGATTCCATAAAGCAGTATATTGACCATATAAGCCGGATAAAGGAAGCAAGCCGTGAGGAAATCGGCGAGCTTTGGGAAAGGGTAAGGCGTGGAGACAGACGTGCCAAGGACAGGATCTTTGAGCTTAACCTGCGTCTTGTAATACCTATTGCCAAAAAATTCCTGTATGCGGGTGCGGACATTCTTGACCTGATATCGGAAGGCAATCTTGGGCTTTATCATGCGGTTGAAAAGTACGATCCCGGACTGGGATATCGTTTTTCCACCTATGCCTCTTATTGGATAGAGCAGCATATACGCCGCTATGTTGAGGAAAGCTCAAAGGCCATAAGGATACCGCCACATGCCTGGACGGCCATGCGCAAATGGCAACGTGAGTACAAGAGCCTTCAGGAAACCCTTGGACGGGCACCCGAAATGTCCGAAATAGCCCGTCATCTTAACTGGTCGGAGGCACAGGTAAGGGCGGCAATGAACACTTCTGACATAGTGACAGGTTTCTCGTCCATAGACGCTCCCCGTAGTTCAGACGAGGATGAGAATATCACGCTGGAGGATATGCTTCATTCCGGAGCGGAAGACACTCCGGAGCATCTGATGTCGGAGACAAACAAGCTGGAAATGCTCAAGGACGCGTTGGGCAGGCTTGATCCCCGTGAGAGGGAGATACTGGAAGCCAGATACGGCCTTCTCGGAGAAGATCCCAAGACACTGAATGAGATAGGACAGGCTCTCAATCTTTCCAGGGAACGTGTAAGACAGCTGGAGGCGAGGGCATTGCAGACCTTGCGTCGCACCGCCATATCCCTGGGTTTGGCTGATGACGGAAGGTCAAGACGTGCTGGCTCAAAAAGACAGGACGGAATAAGCAGGCTGGACGTACTGTCAATGGCATTGAATGGCAGACACAAGGGATCAAATTTGAAAATACTTAAAATTCCCAAAAAGAAAAATGGTGAAAAAAATGAATGACATTTCCATAGAAAAAGCAATAAGGGACATACCTGATTTCCCCAAAAAGGGCGTGATATTCAAGGATATAACGCCTCTTCTTGGCAATGCGGAACTTTTCTCAAAGATTGTCAAGGAAATGGCCCGTCCTTTCGCAAATGCCGGAATTACAAAGGTGCTGGGTTCGGAATCCCGTGGATTCCTTCTCGCAGCCCCAATAGCCATGGAGCTTGGTGCGGGACTTGTCCCCGTCAGAAAGAAAGGCAAATTGCCGTACAAGACTGTCTCGGCGGAATATGCCCTTGAATATGGCACTGACATTCTTGAAATGCACGAAGATGCGGTAAAGCCAGGCGACAAGGTTCTTGTTGTTGATGATGTGCTTGCCACAGGTGGTACGGCTGCCGCCATGATAACCCTTGCGGAACAGCTTGGAGCGGAAATTTCCGGCATATCAATGCTCATAGAATTGGAATTTCTCCACGGAAAAGAAAAACTAGGTGACAAAAAGCTCTTTTCTTTGCTAAAATATTAGTATAATCTTGCGCCCCCGTAGCTCAACTGGATAGAGCTGCTCCGTCCTAAGGAGAAGGTTGATGGTTCAAGTCCGTCCGGGGGTGCCATTTTTATTTATTACGAGGTCAATTATGCCGTCTAGCACATGGATTGAAAGTAAGAAGAAGGTTGAGCCTGTAAAGAAATCAATGGCTTTGGTTGATTGGATAAGGGAAAACCGCGAGACCTTCTGGGGTGGAGTTGCAATCGTGGCGGCAGTTATCGCTTTTGCTATATTTTTCAGCGTAAGCTATAGCAAGGTTCAGAAAAATGCCTGGCAGGCCCTTTTCATGGCACAGCAGAACTCCTACGCCGGAAATATGGACGAAAGCAAGAAGATAATAGCGGATCTTGTAAAGAACTATGGACGCAGCTCCGCTGTCCCGTTCGCACTTATGCTTGACGGAGACATTGATTTTGCCAAAGGTCAGTATGAGGAGGCGGAACAAAGTTATTCAAAGGCACTCAAAAAGGCTGAAAGTCCGCTTGTACCAGTACTTTTGTTCAACATAGCCAAAACCTATGAGGCACGCCGCAACTGGGACGAGGCGATAAAAAAATACGAGGACTTCCTGAAAAAATATCCTGGTCATTACACCGCTCCCGAAGTTCATACCAATCTTGCCATTGTATTCGCAAGATCTGGCAAGGCTGCCGAGTCCAAGGCCGCGTTTGAGAAGATAACCGTCCTTTATCCTGATACGGAATGGGCGGAACAGGCAAAGGCCACGCTCAATCCTGCACCGGTATCTGAAGGAAAAACCGAGGGAAACAAGGCAAAAAAATAATTTTTAACAAAAAAACGCTAAAAACAACAAAAAATAGCGAAAAATAGTAAAAAACCGGCAGATTTTATGCAGAATTGCCGGTTTTTTTATGTTTTTTGGGTAAATTTAGACAAAAAATCATTGTAATGGAAAAAAATTTCCTTAAATCATTGTCAAATTGCTAAAATATGTACTAGTGCCATATATTATAAATTATAACATCGGCATTATTTTAAGAGGCGTTTTATGAAAAGAAAAGATCTTGTAAAGCATATTTTAAGCCAGGGCTGTGAACTGTCAAGGGAGGGGGGCAAGTATTCCGTGTTTGTCAATCCCGCGACAAAAAAGGAAGTTCCCCTTACACGCCATCCTGAAATACCAGACTTTTCCGTCAAGAAGATATGCCGGGATCTTGGCATAGAAATGCCATGAGCGGAACAGGGACTATAATAATACAGTGTCCCTGCTGTGGCGAGCAGCTTGAAATTGACAGAAAATCCGGCAAGATACTAAGACGCTGGGCAAAGACTGACGCCGGAGAGAGTGGGGACGTTTTTCAGGCAAGGCTTGACAGCATTGAGCAGGACAAGGCCAGGCTTGATGCGGCATTTGCCGAGGCTGGCAGGAAAATGCGTGAAAGGGAAGAGGAGCTGTCCTCAGTCTTTGACGAGCAGAAGGAGAAGGTAAGGAAGTCCGGGGACTTTTCCCGTCCTCTGAATCCCTTTGACCTTGACTGATTTAGGAATTTTTATTTTTTGGAGAAGCATAAATGGCAGCAAAAAAAGGTTTCAGGCAGACAATATTCTGGATAATAGCGTTTGTCCTGTTTATCGCGATTTACAACAATATAAAGTCATCTGACAAGGAAAAGGACATTCCCTATTCGGAATTCAAGCAGGCACTGTCTTCAAAGCAGATAAGCAAGGTCAAGATAGGTTCTGACATAATACAGGGGGAGATGACTGAGCCGGACGGCAAGACGCAGCGTTTTGCCACCATACCCGTACCAGATGCTGAACTTGTCAAGGATCTTGAAAAATACGATGTAAAGGAATATTCCGCCGCCCCGGACAGAAGCTGGATTGGCTCAATACTGCTTAACGTGGGCTGGATATTCCTGTTTATCGCTATATGGTATTTCATATTCGTGCGACAGGTGCGTGGTGGCGGCAAGGATGCGATGGACTTTGGCAAGTCCCGTGCCCAGATGCAGGATTTGAAAAAGAACAAGGTCCGCTTCAAGGACGTGGCAGGATGCGACGAGACAAAGGAAGAACTGAAGGATATTGTTGATTATCTTAAAAATCCCAAGAAATATCAGCAGCTCGGAGGAATATTGCCCAAGGGAGTTCTACTGTTCGGGCCTCCAGGAACAGGAAAGACATTGCTTGCAAAGGCCGTCGCAGGCGAGGCCGGAGTGCCTTTCTTCACGTCATCCGGCTCTGAATTTGTTGAGATGTTCGTCGGCGTGGGTGCAAGCCGTGTAAGGGATCTGTTTGCCAGGGCAAAAAAGAGCGCTCCCGCGATAGTGTTCATAGACGAGCTTGACGCTGTCGGACGTTCCCGTTTTGCCGGAATAGGTGGCGGACACGACGAGAGGGAGCAGACGCTCAATCAGATACTGGTTGAACTTGACGGATTTGAAAGCAAGCAGGGAATAATACTTATCGGAGCTACAAACCGTCCCGACGTGCTGGATAACGCATTGCTGCGTCCCGGACGTTTTGACAGGCGTATAAGCGTTCCAGTCCCCGATGTAAAAGGACGACTGGAAGTGCTGAAAGTTCATGCCAAAAAGATCAAGCTAAGTCCCGACGCTGATCTGAGCATTGTCGCAAAGAACACTCCCGGCTGTGCTGGTGCGGATCTTGCAAATATAGTCAACGAGGCGGCAATTCTCGCGGCAAAGAAAAACAAGAAGAGCGTGGAACAGGACGACCTTGACGAGGCTATTGAGAAAATGATCGCAGGTCCGCAGAGAAAGTCAAGGGTGATGTCCGAAAAGACCAAAAAGGTTATAGCATACCACGAGGGCGGACATGCCCTTATTGCAAAACTCATACCAGGCTGCGACCCGGTACACAAGATAACCATTGTTTCCAGGGGAGATGCTCTCGGATATACATTGCAGATGCCGGAAGAGGACAAATATCTAGTTTCCAAAAATGACATTCTCAATACATTGTGCGTAATGCTTGGCGGACGTGCGGCGGAGGAAATTACATTTGGCGAAATAACCACCGGTGCCCAGAATGACATATCCCGTGTTTCCGCCTACGCCCACAAGATGGTCCTTGAATATGGCATGAGCGACAAGGTTGGCCCAATGTCCTTGCAAAAGGACCAACATGAGGTGTTCCTCGGCAGGGACATTGTGAACCAGCCCGGATATTCCGAGGCCACGGCACAAATCGTAGACGAGGAAATAAAGAATATAGTCCATAACAGCTATGATCGTGCTAAAAAACTGCTTGCGGAAAATATGGATCTGCTTGACAAGCTGGCAGACCGCCTTATAGCAAGGGAAACAGTATCCGGAGAGGAGCTTGACGACATGATGAAGGGGCTTGACCCCGATGTTGAAATGGCACGCAGAAAGGCGGCGGCAGAGGAAAGACGCAAGGCTGAAAAGGCCGCAGCCGAGGCAAAGAAAAAAGCCGCGGCAGAAGCCAAGGCCGCTGCTGATGCGGCAAAGGCAGCTGCGGAAAAGGCAGATGCGGAAAAGATACAGCCCACACAGGATGCCGGACAGAATACGGAGAACAAGGCAGAAAATGCCACAGTAGTGGAAAATCCCATTCCCGAGCAATCGAAGCCGGAGACGAAGGATAAGGAATGATGGCAATTACCCCAACGTGCAAGACAAGGAGTGAAAGGTAAAAAATGGAATTTAATTTACTTGCTTTTGTCATAGCCCTTGCTGACATTTCCCTGATATACTGCATCTACTACCGTGTACTGCTGCTGTTTTCCAGCTCCCGTACCAACAAGGTTATATGGGGAATAGTGGTGCTTGCAGTCATAACGATCCTGGCACAGAAGCTGAATTTTAATGCTACATTCTGGATTATGCGTCAGATATGGGTGGCCGGAGCATTGGCAATTGTCATTGTGTTCCAGCCAGAAATCCGTCGCGGACTGATGACTGTTGGTACGGTTTTTACAAAGATAGGCGGAGCATCAAATCCGTTAAGCCGTATCCGTGCCATGGTTTCAAGAAAATATACATTCATTCCTCAGATGATAGAGGCCATCAAGATAGCATCAGATGAGAAAATCGGTATGCTGATCGTATTGGAACAGACACAAGGGCTTAAGGACTTTATAAACGAGGGTATTATTTTGGATGCCGTGGTTTCAAAGGAACTGCTGCTTACCATATTCTTTGACAAGACATTGCTGCATGATGGGGCCGTATTGATATCCAATGACAGGCTTGTGCTTGCTGGAGGGGTTCTTCCCCTTACGGAGCAAAAGGAACTTTCAAAAGTACTTGGCACAAGACATCGTGCGGCATTGGGAATGAGTGAGAACTCTGATGCCATAGTGATTGTTGTTTCCGAGGAGTCTGGACGTGTTTCAATGGCCAGGAATGGTATGTTGCAAAGGGTGAACATACATGATCTTGAAGCAAGACTTGTTGATCTTTACAGCAACAAGCTCTCTGAGAAGAGATCAGTCAGGAAGGATATAAGGCCTGTTATACAGCTTCAAAAGGCGGAAGATACCGGAATTGAGAAGAAAGGTGAATATATTAAACCGAAAGGCATTAAGGACATTGTAATTGATTTCTTTCTCAATCCTCCCGATCTTTTCAAGGTGAACTGGCACATCAAGTTCCTTTCATTATTTCTTGCACTGATAACATATGCTGTTGCCGCGGGAGGCCACTGAGATGGGAAAGACAAGGATTTACGCTTTGAATAGCGGACAAAATTCCATAGCTTTTTTCAAGCGGGCATTTGAGGAAGGTGCGAACGCGGTACAATGCGATATACGTCGCACACTTGATGGCCAGTTTATAGCCGTAAGGGACAGGACTCTATCAAATCTATGTGGAAGGGACTGGGTTGTTCATGGCACATCCTGGGCTCATATAAAAAATCTTGCCGTGCGTGGGGGCGAGCCTATTCCGCATCTGGACGATATACTCAAATTCATGGTGCTGCGTCCAAAGACATCTTTCTTTTTCCGGGCAGCTCTTGACACCGCTAGGGACATAGCGGATCTTGCCAGGCAGATAAGGAAGGCTGGTATACAGAACAGGATTTACATAACCCTGCCTTACAGCCGTATAAATCTTGTCAGCACGGCAAAAAAGACGGCGGAGGGCATTGGCACGGCTATTTACTCGTCATTTCCCATGGGACTGGCAAAAAAGGCCATACAGCTGGGAATAGACAGGATATGCCTGCTTCCGGGGGGATTTCCCGGCTCCTCCGCATTCATACGTGTTTTTGAGTCCTTTGGCAATCTTGCGGAGCAGGCGGACATGGCCCTTTCCTCCGGCGTGGAGTTTTCCCTCGGTGTCGTAAATGGTCCAAATACGCTGCGACGAGCTATAAATTCCGGAGCTGCGGCTGTATGGGTTTATGATGTCGCGCCAATAGCGAAACTCCTGAATTGATTTTTTATTGAGAAACTTTTTTGAACTATGAAACTATCCGTTATAATTCCTTCCTACAATGAGAAAGAGACTTTGCCAAAAGTCCTGTCAGCCGTTTATTCAGTCAACATTGACAAGGAAGTCATAGTTGTTGATGACGGTTCTTCCGATGGATCTGGGGAATGGCTTGAAAAACAGGCGGAAAGCGGTCAGTTTCCCGGTTTGCGGGTAATCAGGCATGAACACAATCAGGGAAAGGGCGGAGCCCTGATAACTGGCTTTATGGCCGCCCAGGGACATTATGTGGCGGTTCAGGATGCCGATCTTGAATATGATCCTGCCCAGCTTGAATATCTCATAAAGCCATTGGAGGAGAAACAGACGGATGCCGTCTTTGGTTCCCGTATGCTTGCGGAAAAGGTTGAAACCTACAGCAGCCTCTACCTGCGTGGAAACAAGACAATGACTGCCTGGATAAACTTCCTTTTTGGCAGCCGCTATACGGATTCTTATACATGCTACAAGCTGTTCCGCACATCCGACATACGCAGAATGAATCTGCAGTCAAAGGGATTTGAGATTGAGGCGGAAATGTCCTGCAAGGCCGCGTTCATGGGGCTGAAGGTAATGGAACTTCCAATAATTTACAAGCCACGCAATAGGGAAGAAGGCAAGAAGATAAATTACAAGGATGCGATAAAGGGAGCGATGAAGGCCCTTTTCCTGCGTATTTCCCTGCGTAAGGATTCGATCAGGTGATTTTCTAATATTCCAGCTATGTCCCTTCCTACGGTTTTGCTGTATCTTGTCTGCCTCGCATTGGCATTGGCCGTATCATTTGCCCTTACACCTGTTTTCAGAATCATTGCGATAAGAATGGGCGAGGTGGACAGGCCGACGGAAATAAAGACGCACAAGATCCCTACCCCTCTTTTTGGCGGTGCGGCGGTATTCATTGCATTTTCCTTCTCGCTGGTATGTATAAGGCTTCTTACATCATTTCCTACTGGAACGCTGCATGATCTGAGGGCGATAATGCTGGGCGGAGCTGGAATGTTCCTGCTTGGCCTTGTTGACGATTTGAAAAAACCGGCAGGCCTCGGTGTAAGGACGAAGTTCATTTTCCAGTTCCTGATAGCCGGAATGACGGTAAATTACGGTTTTGGCATACATTTCCTTACGCCTGAATATCTTGCTGCCATAATAAGCGTAGTTTGGATTGTCGGGGTTTCAAACGCATTCAACCTGATTGACATAATGGATGGCCTGTCCTCGTCGCAGATAGTTATATGTTCCCTTGGATTCCTGATGATATCATTCCCGTCGGAGGCGGTTTATGTCAATTTCGCCTCTGCCGCACTTGCTGGGGCGGCTTTGGGATTCATTCCTTGGAATATGAGCGACAGACGGAAGATATTTATGGGCGATTCCGGCAGCCTGTTCTGCGGATATGTGATGTCCGTTATCGCTCTTGGTGCGACATATACCGATGTAAATCCGTTGGGCGTTTATGCACCGCTTCTGGTGCTTTCCGTTCCTGTATTTGACACAATTTTTGTATCTGTATTGCGTATGGGCAGGGGAATGTCCCCTTTCCGAGGCAGTCTTGACCATTTCGCATTGCGTCTTGAAAAAACAGGAATATCACGAAAAAACGTTGTGCTGATCACGTCGGGGGCGACCATAGTATTATGCGTGGCGGCCTGCGTTCTTACCCTTATACCACTGAAAGGCGGCATTTTCCTGCTTTCCACCACGGTTCTGGCCATTCTGCTGGCCGCATTCCAGCTTTCCAAGATAAGAATGGAATAATTTTAGCATCTTATTCAAATCCCGTATTAGGAACTTGCCTTAATCGCTCTTGATGAAAGGCCATAGTTATGATAAACAGTTATAACTTATGAAAATTTATAACAAATAGTTATATCTACAAGGCAGATTTTTTAGCTACAGCTGACATTCCGCATAAGAAAACACTTATAAAGTCAAAAAAACTCTTCTCATCAAAACCTTTTGAATTGTTCTTAAAAGATCATGTTTATTATTTTAAACAATATTTTTACTTTTCTCNNTCAAAAATTGTTATTTTAAACAACATTTTTAGGAAAACGCAGAATAAGTGTCTTTTTCCGCGTTTCCGAATGGATAAAGAAATCTTTCAAAATTCGCAGGGATTTTCCTATTTCCACGATAATATTTATATAATATAAATATGTGCGATATGTTGGGGTTGTCAGCATTATCCCAAATACTCGCGATTTCAGGAATATTCAAAATGGAATTATTAGAACAGCAAAACAGTCTTGATTTTAAAATCGGGATGCTCGCCCCGTCCAAAGCGGGCAAGACCACCCTTCTTGCTGCCACGATGGCAGAAATGAAGGATTTTCTCGCGGATCATCCGTTGGGCTTTACCTACAATGCCTCAAACGTTCAGACCCGGGATAGCATAAAGAGGGTTATAAACGAGTACCGTGCGATAAACATGGCCGGTGGAAAGTTCCAGGCTCCGGAAATGCGTGGCACACAGGCCGCATTTGATTACAGCTTTACCCTGACAATACCTATGGAGGGCAACTCCGGAGATGCCACCGTCGGTTTCATATTCAAGGATTATCCTGGCTCTCTCATAGGCCTGCCTGAATTTGAAAAGGAAGTTGGCCGCTTTATGCGAGAATGTACAACCATGCTTGTGCCAGTTCCCTCGGACATTCTTATGGACTGGAAATATTTTTCAGACAAGAAGACGCAGAGTTCCGACCGGCACATTGTTGCGGCGGAAAATATGTTGTATGCTGACGAAATATGCAATAAGATAAAGGCCTGGGCCAAATATCATGCCTCCAGACAGGAAAAATCACTGCTTATGTTCGTCCCTGTACGTTGCGAAGCATATTTTAACGACAATGGCGGCAGATATGATGCTAGCGATGTACTGTTTGAGGCTCTTCAGGAAATGTACATTGACAGGCTGGAACTTTCCTCAAATGAACTGAAGTATGTTCAGATAGACGGACATGCCGTAGACACTTATGGAACAGTAGAGCTTTCTTCCGTAAGACTTCATTCCATACCTAATTACGGCGAGGAACTTGTATCAGTATTCAGCAAAAGACCTGGTACAGGCAATGGCATAAAGCCGAAAGGTGGTCTTGACGTGCTCATTAATGCAATGACTTTTGAGTATTACAAAAGTGCAAGCAAATCCCTTGATGAATTAAATTCCGTCAACGAGGAGAAACTAGCTACAATGACAAAGGGAGACGGCTCTGCCTTTATGGAAAAGATAAATCAGACCAGGAATGCCTGGAATGCCATATTGCAGCTTATGAACATATCCAAGCCTGACCTGCTGCGTCATCGTCGCTGCAATGCTATAAAAATGGATTAAGGGGAGAAATATGAAACTGCATTTTGCCACAAGAGACATAGGAACAATGAATGACTATCCATCAATAGGATGGCTGCCGCCTTTGCCGGATTCAGCTCCGAGACCGGATATTGAATACGGCGTTCTGAGTATGCCGGAATATCCGCAGATTGCCGTATGCGGAAAGGGCGGACAATGGCATATACTTGTAAATGCCCTTGCCAGCGGCAGGACGGATTCAATCACCGGCGAGGGTGGCCGTACTATAAGAATGAGCCTGCTAATATCCGGCAATGCCGATGAAGGCCATAAGGCGGCGGCAATAACGGATGCATTCATATCAGAAACACTGTTGAAAGGAAATGAGGCATTGTTTGAGGATGTCTTTTCCGCAATACTAAAGCCTGGCGACGTTATACGCATAAAAAAGGAAGGCAATGTGCCTCAGGAAGAGGCGGCATCGCTAATTCTGGAAAAAATACTGGAAAAATGTGCCTCGTCGGAAGATAAAGATCAGAAAAATGCCGGAAATGAACAGCAATCCGACGAAAATTCGGAAAAAATACAGGAAGAAACACCTAAATTCCTGAATTATCCGTGGGCAGGCGGAATTAGCACTGAAAATGCCACGGAATTTGCAAATTCCTGCCGTGCTATCTTGGATGGCAGGCTTGAGGGAACGGCAATCGCATTGTCAAACCTGTCTATGAATGAGATTGAATATGCGGAAGAGCTGACAAGGACAAGTCCTCTTGTGGCGGCATTGTCTGTCTTGCCAAAGGACAAGGGTGCGAAGATACGGAAAATATCACCTCGTGCCAGCAAGTCAGACGATGTTTCCTCGGGAACAGAATCCAGTGAAGGAGAATCCGACAATAACGGCATTTCAAAAGGTATGGCAGGTGCTGTTATAGGTGGAACAGCACTGTTACTTTCCCTCGTCGCAAAAAGGGGTGGAATACTGCTTTCTGGGGCTATTATCGGCGGACTTGCTGCAGTTTACATTGCCAGCAGACAGGCTCAGAAGAAAAACAAAAACAAAAAGGACTGAGAAATGCCAATAGATTATGAAAGTTTCATTCATCCACATGACCGCAAGGCATTGACGGCAATGAAGTCAATTCCCTTGTTTGACACGGCTGTAAGACAAATGCTCAAAATATACAACGAGCGTATGCTTCATGTGTTAAATATGGCATCAAATGTAAGGGTGTCTCCAAAAATGTACCCTGAGATTTATGGCTGCGTCGTTGATATATGTTCAAAACTTGGAATAGACAGGCCGGAAGTTTACCTTCAGCAGTCTCCATTTCCAAATGCATGGACATACGGCGATACAAAACCCTATATAATCATAACGTCAGCCTTGGTGGAAGCAGCCGACAAACGGGAAATATACTGTGTGCTTGCCCATGAATGTGGTCATATACTTTGCCATCATGTCCTTTATTCCACAATGGCTCATGTTGCCTTGGAATTTGGATCTTCGTTTGTGGGAAAATTCCTGTCGGAAACATTGCTGTGTGCCCTTTTTTACTGGACCAGGCAAAGCGAGTTTTCCGCAGACCGGGTTGCCGCATACTGCCTTGACGAGACAGACACATTCGTCCGCATGGCAATAAGGCTTAGTGGCGGATTGAAGGGGGAGTTTACTCCGACAATGATGCAGTCTTTCATTGACCAGGCAAAAGATTATGAGGATGAGATTGACGAGTCTTTTTACAACAAGATGTTTCACTTCATGTATACTGTGAAAAGCAGCCATCCTTTCATGTCCCTGCGGGCCCTTGAAGTAACCAGATGGTTTAAGTCATGCAGGAACTCCCTTCCCCTGCCAGCAGACAATGAGAGGAGAAGGCTGACTTTCTAATTAGCAATTGAGGTAATTCTTAAAAAGGAAGATCCATCGTTGTAAAATAGATTTTGATTAAAATCATAAGTTTTGAAAATATTTCAAAAAAACCAAACAAGAGAGGACAATATTATGACAAAGGAAGAACAGGTAAAGGAACTGGTACTTAAACATTCATACATAGCAGGCGGCATAGCCCTTATACCGATACCGGGGGTGTCGGAAATAGCCGTAGTCGTAAATCAGTTGACAATGTATGGAAGAATAAATGATGTGATAGGCATAAAGCTGTCAGAAAATTTCTTGAAAATAGTGGGAAAATTCCTTATTTCACAGGTAATCTGCATTGTAGGAGGCTTTGCCGCTGTTCTTGGCATAGTCGCAGTGCTTAAATTTATCCCAGGACTTAATTTTCTTGCAGGCTTTGCCGCAGCTCCTGCCGCAGGAATAGCCAATTATATATGTGGTCTTGCATATTTTTATATGCTCAATGACACGATAGAGGCCAGTGGCGGTGTTGAGGTGTTTGAGCAGCTTTCTGATGAGGAAAAGGCAGTACTTATGAAGATGCACAAACTCAACAAGGAAAGAATGGAAAGAATAAAGAAGCAGGCCGAGGAAAAGCTGAAAAACGCGGATTACAAGGCATTCAAGAAGCAGGGCGAGGCTTATGCCGAAGCCGCGAAACGCAACAGAAGCAGCTATGAAGATGTCTTGAAGGATGTTCACAAGGAATGAATATTGTATCCCTGATAAACAATCTGCTTATTCTGGCCTGGATGACATTGCTTTCAATGGGGCCGGTAGCTATTATCCTTCTGTTTTTGTATGTGTGCGGCTGGGATTTGCGTAAGACAGGAATAAACTATGACTGTATTTTTGTCGGCTTTGCCGTATGGGGAATGGTCGGAGGACTTGTTTCCTGGGCAATATCCAAGATATATGCCAAGTTCATAATGAAGGTTCAGATAATTGAACCAAATACTCATGACGCAAGGCTTGGCAAGGTCCTTATGCTTGTAAGGACAAATGCCATCAAGGCCGGTCTGAAGGATATTCCGGATGCCGGATATTATGTAAGCGATGAGATAAACGCATTCGCATCCGGCCCGACGAAATCCGATGCTATTATAGCCGTTTCCACTGGTCTTATAAACAATATGAACGATGCCCAGCTTGAAGGCGTGATAGGCCATGAGATAGCCCATATAAGACAGGGGGACATGGTGACAATGACCGTCATGCAGGGCGTGGCAAACGCAATGATAATGTTCATAGCCCGTCTGATAACCAATATGCTTGAGATGAAGCTACGCATACGCGATACTAGCGGATCACCCATTATTGTGCATTTTTTTGAGGTAACACTGGGCATTTTGGGCATTATGGCTATAAATAACTTTTCCCGCAGCAGGGAATTCCGTGCGGACGCAGGCAGCGCAAGGCTTGTCGGCAAGGATAAAATCATAGATGCCCTCAAAGTGCTGCTGGCAAACAGTTCGAAGGCCAACTATGATCAGACACCGTCGCTGGCATCATTCAAGATTGCTGGCAATACAACTGCTTTCCGTCGCCTGCTTGCCACGCATCCCCCACTGGAAGAACGCATAAGGCGGCTGGAAAATATGCCGGAAGAAATTGCTGAAGAAGAAAATCCTGACATAAAGATACCTGCCGAGGAAGATATCAAGGAAATTGCTGAAGAAGAAAATTCCGACACAAAGACACCTGCCGAGGAAGATATCAAGGAAATTGCTGAAGAAGACAATTCCGAAATAAAGACAACTGACGAGAAAGGCGTTAAGGAAATTGCTGAATTGCCTGTAAACAGTGAGGACAATAAGGATATTGTCTCGTCCGAGGAAACGCAGAAAAAGTAGCTTTTTCTGCGTTTCCTTAGCAATGAGCAATTGTGGAAATTCCCTTTATATCGTCATGCTGAACCTGTTTCAGCATCTCTTGTAATTAAATAGAGGTGCTGAAACAGGTTTGAGACGACGGTCAAAGAGTTAAATATAATTGCCACATCAATAATTTGTATCGTAAAAGTTTGTTCAATAAACATAAGAAACAGGACATCCATTATGGAACAGAACAATTCGGAAGAACAGAAGAAAACAGAATTAAATAATACGGAAACAGGCAACATTCCTGCGGAAGCAAATGCCGTAAACGCTGCTGAAAATGAGCCAGTACAGGAAAAATCTGTGCCAACGGAAAAAACAGCAACAGGCAAGCCCGAAAGCATTGCAGATAATCCATCATTTCAGGAAGCCGGACACACGGCGGCCTCTGCTATGTCCGACGCAATGCCTGTTTCGGGAATAAATTTCAAAAAACTGTTCAAAAATACCACAAACATTGTATTGGTGTGTCTGATATCGGCAATTTCTAGCCTTGTAATTCATTATATGCGAGTTCATTCTGCTAAAAATGGAAATAAACATGCCAATGTAATGCTTGGCAAGGAATACCAAGAGAAAGGAAATAAATCAAAGGCCATTGATTATTTTTACAAAGCGGCGAAAAGTGGCAATGCGGAAGGCCAGTTTCATTATGCAGTACTGTTGCAAGCAGATGGACAAACAGAAGCTGCCTTTTCGCAGTTTGCAAAAATAAGTATCATTGCAGATCCTGTGTTTGGAGGCTGGGCACAAAAAAAAATTGGAGACATATACCGTGAAGGCAGGGGAAAGTATCATAAAGACACCAAAGAGGCATTTAAATATTACAAGGAAGCGGTAAAGGGAGAAGAGAAAGGAGATGTCAAATATAAAGACGAGGCTCTGTATATTCTTGGCTTAATGTATTATGAAGGTGAAGGCACAGAAAAAAATCTTGATGAGGCGGTAAGAATGTTTAAAAAGTCTTCAGAGCTGGGCAATGATGATGCGATGAACAGCCTTGGTCTGGCATACGTCAAAGGCGAAGGTGTTAAAAAAAAATTTAAAAAGGCGTTTGAACTGTTTGAAAAAAGTGCTAAAAAAGGGAACTGTGAAGGTAAGTACAATTTAGGAATGATGTATTTTGAAGGCTTAGGCTGTAAGCCGGATTACAAAAAGGCATTCAAGTGGATAAAGGAATCAACCGACTGTGGATTAGCTGGTGTTCATAACCCTCTCGGAATAATGTATTCCAAAGGCGAGGGAGTTAAGCAGGACTATTTTAAAGAATTGAATTGGTATCGCAAGGCCGCCGAGCAGGGCAATGCTGATGCCCAGTTTGTTCTTGGATTAATGTATCACAAAGGCGAAGGAGTAATACAGGACTATTCTGAAGCGGTGGAATGGTATCGCATGGCTGCTGAGCAGGGTCATGTCGTTGCCCAATACGTTCTCGGAGTAATGTATGAACAAGGCTATGGAGTTAAACCGGACAAGGCAGAGGCGGTGAGGTGGTATCGCAAGGCCGCAGACCAGGGCCTTTCCCGAGCCCAGAGCAATCTCGGAAATATGTATTATAATGGCTGGGGAGTAAAACAAGACTATGCTAAAGCGTTGAAATGGTATCAGAGGTCCGCTGACCAGGGGTATGTCAATGCCCAGAACAATCTTGGACACATGTACTATAAAGGTTATGGAGTAAAGCAGGATTATGACAAGGCATTTGCATTGTTCAAAAAAGCGGCGGAACAAGGAAATTCTTACGGACAGGGCAGTTTGGGCGAATGTTATTACAAGGGTCATGGCACGGAAAAGGATTATGACAAGGCGTTTGAACTCTGTGCATTATCCGCTGAGCAAGACAATCCCGGTGGCCAACAATGCCTTGGTGTCCTGTATGAAAACGGCTGGGGAGTAAAACAGGATTACAATAAGGCATTGGAATACTACAGACTTTCCGCAAAAGCGTTCAAACGCTATAAGGTAGCAGCCGAAAAAGGAAAAAATGAAGAAGCAATGTTCTTGGTGGGTCGCATGTATGAAGAGGGCGATGGAGTTATAAGGGACTACGAAGAAGCTCTCGTTTGGTATAAAAAAGTAGCGGAGAAAGGACATAAGGAAGCCCAGTCTGTACTTGCAGAATATGGGCAGTAATATTTTATTCTGATGTAAGGTAAAAACAGGACAAAAATTATGGAACATAACAATTCGGAAGAACAGAAGAACATAGAAGTAAATAATACAGAAACAGGCAACATTCCTGCGGAAACAAACGTCGTAAACGCTGCTAAAAATGATAAAGCACAGGAAAACACTGTACTAACAGAAACATCGGCAGCAGGTAGGACTGAAAGCATTGCAGATAACCCATCATTGCAGGAAACCGGACACATGGCGGCCTCTGCCATGTCCGACGCAATGCCGATGTCGGGAATAAGTGCAAAGAAGATGTTCAAAAAAGCCATAAGCATCGTAATGATGTGTCTGATACCGGCTATTTTTGGCCTTACAGTTCATTATATGAGGGCGTGTTCTGCTGAAAGGGGAAATTCTTATGCAAATGTAAAACTTGGTGATGAGTACAAAGAAAAGGGCAATATCTCTAAAGCGGAAGAAGCCTATGAAATAGCAGGGAATCAGGGAAATCAGGAAGGATTGTATAAGTNNGGATTGTATAAGTCCGCAATGATAAAGAGAGACAAAGGTAAAATCAATGATTCGTATAAAATGCTTGAAAAAATCAAGAATGACAATGTAAATCCCATAATTTTCGGTTTTGCACAAAAAGCTTTGGGTGATATAGACAAAGAGATATTAAAAAGTCCTATAAAAGCATTCAGCCGTTATAAGACAGCCGCAGAAAAAGGCAAAAATGCGGAAGCGATGTTCGCCTTGGGACGAATGTATGAGGAGGGTAAAGGTATAGAAAAAAATCCTGAAGAAGCTGTAAAATGGTATAAATCAGCTGTAAATTTAGGCAATATTGATGCTATGAATAATCTAGGTCGTTCTCGTGTGTTTGGGGTTGGTATAGAAAAAGATTACGAAATGGCTTTTGAACATTTTGAAAAAGCGGCTAAAAAAGGAGATTCTATAGCAAAATATAATTTGGGACTTATGTATCTTAATGGATATGGCGTTAAAACAGATTCCTGCAAAGCCTTTGACTGGTTTAAAAAGGCGGCACAACAAGGACGCACAGAGGCAAAAAATGCCTTGGGATATATGTTTTCTGAAGGCAAATGCGTAAAAATTAATAAGGAAAAGGCTGTAGAATGGTATACGGCTGCGGCAGAAGAAGGAGATCCTTATGCCCAGTTTAATTTAGGCGTTCACTATGATTATGGGGAGGGAGTAGCCATGAATAATGAGGAAGCCTTAAAACTATATCTAAAATCAGCTGAGCAGGAATTTGCCCCTGCACAGTACAATTTGGGAGTGAAATGCGAGAAAGGCGAAACTTCTTCGGAAGTTCCCGGTATTTCAGAATTTCCCGGCTTTCATGATTTCACCTGTGCGAAAGAATGGTTCCGCAAAGCTGCGAAGCAAGGACATATTATGGCACAGGAAGCACTTGGTAATGTGATTTGCTTTAAGCTTACTGAGAATGACAATCAAGAAGGGGTTGAATGGTATAAAAAAGCAGCTGAACAGGGATCTGTTAAATCTATGACCAGCCTTGCTTTACTATATAAGTCCGGCACTTGTGTTGAGAAAAATGATGAAGAAGCTATGAAATGGGATCGCAATGCTGCCGAACATGGGGACGCAGAAGCTATGCTCAGCGTTGGCCGCAATTATTATCTGGGACGTGGCGTGCAGGAAGACTATGATGAGGCTATAAAATGGTATAAGCGTGCTGCGGAGCACAACAACGTTGAGGCTGCTAATGAATTAGGAAAATATTATCGCATAGGCTTATATGTTGAGAAAAATGATGAAGAAGCTGCAAAATGGTATCGCAAGGCCGTCGATCAGGGCGATACCGGTGCCATGATTACGCTCGGAGTTATGTATGAGAAAGGCAAAGGAATGAAGCAGGACTATGCGGAAGCACTGGAATTGTACCGCAGGGCCGCCGGGCAGGGCAGTGCCGGTGCCAAAGTTAATCTTGGAGATATGTATTACAATGGCAAAGGAGTGGAACAGGACAAGTCAAAAGCTGCGGAATTATACCTCAAGGCCGCCGAACAGGGTCATGCCCGATCTCAGATCAATCTTGGAGTAATGTATTATAACGGCGAAGGAGTGACACAGGACAAGGCCGAGGCTGTGAAGTGGTATCGCAAGGCCGCTGAGCAGGGCGATGCCCAAGCCCAATCCAATCTCGGAATAATGTATTACAACGGCGAAGGAGTAAAACAGGACTATGGTGAAGCGTTGAAATGGTGGAGAAAGTCCGCCGACCAGGGCAATGCCGAAGCTCAGAACAATCTTGGATATATGTACTATAAGGGGTATGGCGTAAAGCAGGATTATGACAAGGCATTTGAATTGTTCAAAAAATCGGCAGAACAAGGAAATTCTTACGGCCAGGGCGGTCTTGGCGAATGTTATTATAAAGGTCATGGTACGGAAAAGGATTATGACAAGTCGTTTGAGCTCTGTAAATTGTCTGCTGATCAAAATAATGATGGCGGCCAACAATGCCTGGGTGTCCTGTATGAAAACGGCTGGGGCGTAAAACAGGATTACAATAAGGCATTGGAATACTACAGACTTTCCGCTGGGCAGGATTACGACGAAGCCCAATACAGCCTAGGCCAGATCTACGAAAAAGGCCTGGGCATTCCAGCCGACAAGGCCGAAGCCCGCAAATGGTACGAAAAAGCCGCCGAGCAAGGCCATGAAGGTGCAAAAAAAGCATTGGAACGGTTGAAGAATTAGCAATGAGCAAATGTTGTAAATTTCCTTACAGAAATTTACAGTTAGAAGTTAGTAGTGAGTAGTTAGGAGTTGAGGAAATTCCTTTTATATCGTCATGCTGAACCTGTTTCACCATCTCTTGTAATTAAATAGAGGTACTGAAACAGGTTTAAGACGACGGTCAAAGAGTTAAATATAATTTGCACATCAATAATTTGTACCGCACTATTTTTTTAATTAGCATAATAAAAAAACAGGACAAAAATTATGGAACAGAACAATTCGGAAGAACAGAAGAAAACAGAAGTAAATAATATTGAATCAGTCAACATTCCTGCGGAAAACAATGCCGTAAACGCTGCTGAAAAAGATAAAGTACAGGAAAACCCTGTATCAACAGAAAAAACAGCAACAGGCAATACGGCAAACCTCGCAGATAATCCATCATTGCAGGAAGCCGGACACACGGCGGCATCGGCCATGTCCGACGCGATGCCAATGTCGGGAATAAGTGCAAAGAAGATGTTCAAAAAAGCCATAAGCATCGTAATGATGTGTCTGATACCGGCTCTTGTTGGACTTACAGTTCATTATATGAGAGCGTGTTCTGCTAAAAAAGGAAATACCTATGCAAATGTAATGCTTGGCAAGGAATACCAACAGAAAGGAAATGAATCAAAGGCCATTGAGCATTTTTCCACAGCGGCGGAAAGTGGCAATGCGGAAGGCAAGTTGCTTTATGGAGAAATACTGCTATCAAGGGGAAAAACAGAAGCTGCTTTTTCACAGTTTGCACAGATAAGTATTATTGCAGAACCTGTGTTTGGAGGCTGGGCACAAAAAAAACTTGGAGACATATACAGAGAAGGTAGGGGGGATTATCATAAAGACCCAGTAAAGGCATTTGAATATTATAAAGAAGCGGTAGACAAAGGAGAAGAAAAAGGTGAGGCAAAATATAAAGGCGAGACGATGTTTATTCTTGGCCTAATGTATTATGAAGGTGAAGGCACAGAAAAAAAACTTTCCGAAGCAGTAAAAATGTTTGAAAAGTCTTCAGGACTAGGGAATGATGATGCGATGAACAGCCTTGGTCTGGCATACGCCAGAGGCGAGGGTAAAGAAAAAGATTACGAAAAGGCTTTTGAACTGTTTGAAAAAAGTGCAAAAAAAGGGAACAGTGAGGGCAAGTACAATTTAGGGTTGATGTATAAAGAAGGCTTAGGACGTAAGACGGATTACAAAAAGGCATTCAGGTGGATCAAGGAATCAGCCGATCAGGGGCTTGTTGACGCAATAAATAGTTTGGGATGTATGTATGCCGACGGTCATGGTGTAAAACAGGACTATGCGGAGGCTGTGAGGCTATATAGAAAAGCCGCAGATAAAGGATTATCCGTGGCCCAATTCAATCTCGGACATAGATATTACAACGGCGAAGGAGTGAAGCAGGACAAGGCTGAAGCTGTGAAGTGGCACATGAAGGCGGCGGAACAGGGTCTTGCCCAAGCCCAGTACAATCTCGGAGTAATGTATGACAAAGGCGAAGGAGTGGAACAGGACAAGGCGGAAGCTGTGAGATGGTATAGCAAGGCTGCGGAACAGGGTAATTCCTCTGCCCAATTTAATCTCGGAGTAATGTATGAGCATGGTGAAGGAGTAAAACAAGACTATGCAGAAGCAGTGAAATGGTGGAATAAAGCTGCCGAGCAAGGAGATGTGCAAGCCCAGTACAATCTCGGAAATATGTATTCCAAAGGCGAAGGAGTGAAACAGGACAAGGCGGAAGCTGTGAAGTGGTACATGAGGGCGGCGGGACAGGATCTTGCCCAAGCCCAGACCAATCTTGGAAATATGTATTACAATGGCTATGGAGTGAAGCAGGACTATACGGAAGCACTGAAATGGTATCGCAAGGCTTCAGATTATGGCAATACCGCTGCTCAGTATAATCTTGGAAATATTTATTATATTGGTAAAGGTGTTGTTAAAGATTACTTAGAAGCTATGGAATGGTATAAAAGATCCGCAGATGGTGGCAATACTTATGCTCAATATAGAATTGGATATATGTATGAAAACGGATATGGTGTTAATCAAAATGTTGAGAAAGCCATAGAATGGTATAAAAAATCTGCTAGTCAGGAACATTCAGATTCTCAGGCAAAACTTTTTTATATCTATCATAATAGACACGATTATACAGATGCTTATTATTGGGTTGATAAATTAGCACAGAAAGATAATACTGAAGCATTATTTATAGTGGGATATTTATATGATAAGGGAGAAGGTGTCCCTAGAAATTATAAAAATGCCTTGGAATATTATAAAAAAGCAGCGAATAAAGGGCATAAGACGGCAATGTACAATATAGGGACTATTTATGCTGTCTCTAAAGGATTGTCAGAGCCTAATTATGATGAGGCTTTTAGATGGTACAGTAAGGCGGCTGAACAAGGATTTGCAGAAGCTCAGGCTATTTTAGGTTTGATCTATTCAAATGGAGAAGGTGTTCAACAGAGCTATGAAAAAGCTGCAAAATGGTATAAACAATCTGCAAATCAAAATCATAAATCATCTCAATTTATTCTTGGATTTTTTTACGAAAAAGGCCTGGGCGTTCCAGCGGACAAGGCCGAAGCCATCAAATGGTACGAAAAAGCCGCCGCCCAAGGCCATGAAGACGCACAAAAGGCATTGGAACGTTTGAAGAAGTAGCAATTATGAATTAGGGAACATGGGAAACAGATAATTTTTCCGTGTTCCCCTTTGGCACATGAGGAAATTACCATTATGTTATTCAAGCAGATCATAAATAAGATAAAAAACGGTGTTATAAACATAAAGACAACTGTTTGTGAGTATTTTAAAAGAAAATATGTTTCTATTGACGCTGCGGATAAGGCAAAGCTGGATAAATACTCAAAAGAAATAAAAAAACAGATTGTACTTCATGTTTTAGGACTTTTATTTACTGGAACAATGGCATTGATGCTATTTTCTTCTGCTAAGAATGGCAATGTGGAAGCAAATAGGAAATTAGGCGGATACTTTGAATCCGGTGGCAATTTTTTTATAAGAAAGAATATTTATAAGGCAAAAGGTTATTATAGAATAGCAAAATCATGTCCAAATATAGCGAGAGTAGACGGCAACAATGATATTGAGCTTATATCATGCCTTGAGGAGGTTGAGGAAAACAGTCCTGATTATCCGGAAGCCAGAAGGAATTTAGGACAGATCTTGTGTAAAAAAGGCTTGACCAAGGAAGTTTTCTGTCATTTTTCATCCGCAGCTATGATGGGAGATGCTGAAAGTCAATTTGCATTAGGGACCTTTTATGAGGAAGGCAAGTATGATTTTGATTCCGAAGGAAGATTAAAGGAAGCAGACAAGGATTACAAGAATGCCTTTATATGGTATTCCTCTTCCGCATTGCAGGGCTACCCTGATGCTCAAAACAGCCTTGGCATTTTATATGAAAAAGGATTAGGAACTGACACAGACACTATAAAAGCACAAGAATTATATAAAAAGGCATCAAAAAATCTTAACGATGAGGCAATGGTAAATTTAGGCAGAATGTGGTTTCTTCAAAATAAAAAGGAAAAAGCGAAAGAACATTTAAAAGAAGCGGTAAAACAGGATAATCCTAGGTCATTCTATGAGTTGGGGTATATTTATAAGCTGGAAAACAATCTTGAAGAAGCACAGACAAATTTTGACACTGCATATAACAAATGTAGTAAGACATTAAAATATTCAGATTATTCGGATGATTGTCATAATGATGTGGAAAATTGCAGAAACATTATTGCAAAAATTCTTTGGGAAAAAATAAACATAGGCACCTTGTATTACAATGGAAGTGAAGATGTAAATATTCATCCTGATCCTGATAAAGCCTGCGAGATATATCTCAATGTGTCAACAACTTCAGTATTGCGTGACAAGCTGCCTGCGGATTTTAACTTGCCTATAAGTGTTGCCGAATTTCATACGGCTATATGCTATTATGACGGCACTGCGAATTTGCCTCAGAATAAGGAAGAGGCATTTAAATTCTTTAAAAGTGCGGCAGTGAAAAACCATAAGGAATCCATTTTCAATTTGGCCGTAATGCAGGAAAAGGGAGAAGATCCTAAACAGCCTGACAAGAAAAAAGCATTAAGGATGGCAAAAGAAAACTATAAAAAAGCCGCCAAAGCTGGTTTGAAAGAAGCAACAGCCAGGCTTGGGAAAAAAGGAAAAGCAGAAAGTACCATTTTAAAAGCGGAAATTCACACAAGCCCAGACGAGGAAAAACTTATTGCCATGGCAAATACTGGCGACACATACAGCCAGGTTCTTTTAGGCATACAATACTCACACAATCAGCAATATGACAAGGCAGTGGAATACTTCCAAAAGGCATTGGATTCGGAAACAGATCTATTCAGTCGGAAATGGATATATTTTAAATTCCTGCTGTCATTCATTTTAGCGGCACTGTCCATATTCTGTNNGTCCATATTCTGTTTGTTTCAAATTATTTATGGAATAATAAATCAACATAAATTATCAGAAAAATTACAAAAAATATGGGAAAGACTTCGCAATGTAGAAACAAAAAAACTTGTTTATTGTCGTAAAAAAATGGAAATAAAAAATCTTGAAATTCCTATAGATGATGAAGATAATGAAAATATAAAAGAAACTAAATTAGAACAAGGGTATTGTTATGTTTTTCTGGATGATGAAGATGAGGATGTGAAGNNCTACAAAGGGGAGAGCGTGAAGCAGTACAATTCCACCTCGGTGGAATTGTACCGTGAGGCATCCGAGCAGGACGATGCCAACTCACAGTACAATCTTGGGAATAGGTATTACAAAGGCGAGGGAGTGAATCAGGACTATGCGGAGGCGGTGAAATGGTATCGCAAAGCTGCAGACCAAGGCTACTCGGAAGCTCAATACAATCTCGGAAATATGTATTACAACGGATATGGGATGAATCAGGACTATGCGGAAGCGTTGAAATGGTATCAGAAGGCTGCCGATCAGGGAAATGTCTATGCCCAGACCATTCTCGGACAGATGTATGAAAAAGGCCTTGGTGTGCAGAAAAATCCGAAAGAATCACATAAATGGTATGAAAAAGCCGCCAAGTGGTATCGCAATGCGGCTGAACAGGGCGATGCTTCCGCCCAGAACAGTCTCGGATGGATGTATTATAAAGGCTATGGCGTAAAGCAGGATTATAACAAGGCTTTTGAATTGTTCAAAAAATCGGCAGAACAAGGAGATCCTTACGGTCAGGGCAATTTGGGCGAATGTTATTATAAAGGTCATGGCACGGAAAAGGATTATGACAAGGCGTTTGAGCTCTGTAAATTGTCTGCTGATCAAAATAATGATGGCGGTCAACAATGCCTGGGTGTCCTGTATGAAAACGGCTGGGGGGTAAAACAGGACTATCAGAAGGCATTGGAATACTACAAACTTTCCGCCGAACAGAATTACGACGAAGCCCAATACAACCTGGGCCAGATGTACGAAAAAGGCCTTGGCGTTCCAGCTGACAAGGCCGAAGCCATCAAATGGTACGAAAAAGCCGCCGAGCAAGGCCATGAAGGTGCAAAAAAAGCACTGGAAAGAATGAAAAAGTAGCATTTCCAAAAATCACCGCAATATTATATAATCGTTGTATTATGGTTTCTAAAGAAGAAATTGACGAATTGGACTGCTTTATAGCCAGGGAATGTCCGCCGGAAAAGAAAAAAGGCATTTTTGGTGTTGTAAAGGAAGTCTTTGCTGAAATCCTGTCCAGTTGCAGAACACCTGAATCCTTAGACGAGATTAATGACGAAGATATAGACGAGCTGAATGAGTACATAGTACGCAATCAGGGGCTTGCCGCATTTAATGAGAAACTGCGTCATTATATGTCCGAAAAAAACTTAGACAGGACAGAAGTATGTGAACGTGCGAAGATAGACAGACGATTTATTGCGAAAATACTTGACAATGAGGGCTATATTCCTAGAAAACACACGGTAATGGCTCTTGCCCTCGCATTGCACCTGAATCTGCGAGAATACGATGAGTTTATGGCACTTGCAGGCTATTCGGCAGATTCAAATCTTCTTGTACATCTTATAGTCAGGTTCTGCATAATCAAAGGCTGTCAGAATGAGATTTATTACGATATTGATCAAAAGGTAAATGGATTTCTTAAAGCAAAAAAACAGAAGGAATTTGCATACAATACCCGGAAAGTGCCGGACATTGACTTGAAAAAATGCACAGGTTGCGGACAATGTGCAAAGGCATATCCTGGCATTTATGAGATCAAGGCTGGCAAGGCATATATCAAGGTTGATTTTTCCGCAAATATAGAGGAGATGCAGAAATCTTCTAAGGAATGTCCTGAAAACGCAATCAGAATAATTTAGATCTTCATTTTTGTTGAAAGAAACTCCTAAATTGCTCATTGCTAACTGCTAATTGGAAAGGCGGGAAAATGTTTTTTCCCGCCTTTCTTTTAATCATCCCACTTCCAATTGAATACACTTAAAATGCCTCTTTTAAGCCTTGTCATGGCATCCATCAGACGTTCCCTGGGACAGGCCAGGTTGAGCCGCAGAAAATGCCGTCCTCCGTTGCCATAATGCTCGCCAGCGGAAAGGTAAAGACCTGTTTCCCTGCGTATGTATGCCGCGATGTCCGGGCAATTGCATTTCTGCAGCTTCTTCAAGGCCTTTTTATCCATTATGGAGGAGCAGTCTATCCACATAAGATATGTGGCCTCCGCCGGTACGGGTCTTATTCCGGGAATTTCCGTCTGAATGAATTTCTCGGCGGCAGAGCGGTTCTGCCACAGGTAATCACGAAGTTCGTCCAGCCATTCGCCGCCTTCCGTAAAGGCGGCTGTCGCGGCGGAGACGGCAAAGACATTCGGTTCTGCGATCTCGTCGGTGTTTATTGCCCGCCATGCCTTGTGCCGCAGGAAAGGATTTGCCGCATAAATGGCCGCCGTCTGCAATCCCGCTATGTTGAAGGTCTTCGTCGGGGCAATGCAGGAAATGGAAATATTCCGGCAATCATCGTCCACGGATGCGAAAGGCACATATTCCCTGCCGGGAGCGACAAGGTCACAGTGGATCTCGTCAGAAATTACGGTCACGCCGTATTTCTTGCACAATTGCCCTATTTTAGCAAGCTCGTCCCTTGACCATATTCTGCCTACGGGGTTTTGCGGATTGCATAGTATCATTAGCGAGGTCTGCGGATTTGCCAGCATTTCTTCAAGCAGGTTGAAGTCAATATTGTATGCTCCGACGGAATCTTTCGCATCCTTGTCATAAACAAGCGGACATTCCGCTACACGGCATCCATTGTTCACTATGGAATTGTAGAAAATGTTGTAAACCGGGGTAAGCAGCAGCACATTCTCATTCGGGGTTGTCAGCTTTCGTACAAGGCTGGATATGGCAGGGACAATGCCTGTGCAGAACATTAGCCAGTCAGGGGCAATTTCAAATCCGTGGCGGTTCTTGTTCCAGTTTATATATGCTTGCTTCCACTCGTCGGGAATATCTGTATAGCCGAATATGCCGTGTTCCAGTCTTTTGCTCATTGCGGCGATTATTTCCGGCGCGGCCTTGAAGTCCATATCCGCAACCCAGAGCGGCAGCTCGTTTTCCGCTACATTCCATTTTGAAGAAAATGTGCCTCGTCTGTCCGTCATCTCGTCAAAATCATATTTTGGCATATTAAGCTCCTCTCAAAACCGCACCCGTTGCTAATTGTAAATGCGGAAAAAAATATTTTATCTGCGTTTCCATAATATATTTTATATTATTGCGACGCAGAGACAAATAGAATTTTAACCCCAGCTCGGAAAAAATCGTGCATAGTCGTCTTATGCACGATTTTTTTCAGCTTGTAAACTGGCAGAACAGGAAGACCCGACTGCGTAGCAGGCCGGTAAACCGCTTGTTTAGTGTCGGAACTTTGACAGGAATCTATCATTCGGCTACGCCGGAAATTTGGCGGCGTATACCATGGAATTAAAATGTGTCTGCTACGGTGGTTCGGAAAATTTTGTTGAAATTTTCAAAAAGTGTTTTTTTGATTTGAATTTTATAAAATGTAATTTTCAAGACAAATTTTGAAAATTGAAAATNNCCTGATTTTGAAAAATCTAATTTTCATACGATAATTTTTAAAATGTTGTTTTAAATAACAGAATTTTCATTTTTGTTGTTTCAAGCAACATTTTTATATATTATATTGAACTATTCTCAAAAAAACNNCTACGAGGGAAGTGATTTTTTTATAAAGGTCTTCCTCAATTGCTCATTGCTAATTGCTAATTTTTTCTTTATCAGCTGAATTATTCCTAATTGAAAATGGGATATTTACGGCATTTTTCTCCGTGCAGGGGTGCAGGTCATTGTCTGCTATAACAAGCAGGTATTCTTTCAAGGCTTCCTCATGATGGCTGAATTTAGGACTTTTGTAAAGTTCTCCGTTTGATGTGTCAAGCACGAAATATCCCTCATCCTCTGGGTCAGAGTCATTGTTCTGACCATGCAGGAAATTTCCCTCAATACAGACCATATACGCATTTTTAACTGCGGAATATCCAGATTTGCTTTTGATGTCAAAATACCGGGCATAATCTTCCCCAACGGCACTGTATCCGTTTGCAAGAGTATATGACTGTTTTGGAGATTCAGGTATTATGTTGATTATCGTAATGAATATGACAATAATCCAGAATGCCAATGCCCCTATATTCAGCATTACAAGCCAGACTGCCTTTACGCAGAATTTCAATATTCGCCATAACAGGCTTAAATCGGAGATGTTTGTTTCCCCTATTGCCTCAATAGCATTTTTTCCAGCCGATTCCTTTTGTTTCATGGTATCTCAGCTCGTCTATGACTTCAAATTGTTCCGTGTTATATTTGCTGAAATCAATGCCGTCCATTTTTTGAGAATCTTCCAGTATTCGGCCTGATGTGGTGTCAATCACAAAATCGGATAATCCGTTGATTCCGTCATAATCTCCGTATACATAATGGCCACAAAAACCGAATGAATATACGTCGGTCAAAACGGTTTTCCTGTTGGAATCCCGAATTTCCGAACGGCTGTCCCATTCATGTTTTGCTATGGTATATCCGCCGGGCAGGTCATAACTGTATTCTACGACGAAGGAGCAGGCCAGCAGGGATATGTAAATCAGGATTATTCCCCAAAATACATATCCCCCGGCGAGGAATACCTTGTAGGCAAGTCTTAATCCGTTTACCTTAGCCATTCCGGCCTGTCGGAGCGTTTTTCTATTTTCGGACAGATTATCTTTGTGTCGTCGGGGTTTACCTTGTCCGATTCAATTATCAGCTCTCCTATCTCGTCGGCCTGTATTTTGCCGCTTGTCGGATTGAGAATGCTGTCAACCCTGCCGTTTATCTCGGCCTTTACGGTGCAGTATTCAAATGCGAGTGTCGTGTTGACTAGTTTGCAGTTTATCAGACGAAGGTTTTCTATGTAGCAAAGGCCCTGCAGGCTTTCTATCGTGCAGTTTACGAATGTAAGGTTTTCGGAGTTCCAGCCGAGGTACTCGCCGGAAATATATGTGTCATAAACAGTCACGTTTTTGGTGTTCCAGAAGGCATCCTTTGTCATCAGGCGGCAGCTGCGTATCTCTATGTC
>LXOW01015572.1_pt1 | contig 36132 bp, 38 predicted proteins | sample 1368591 | NCBI WGS metagenome assembly LXOW01 (sample SAMN04884650, study PRJNA319009) | bovine gut metagenome | isolation source: Cow rumen | host: Bos taurus | place: Italy: Legnaro (PD) | collected 2014-07-09
CTAAAACCGTAGAAATTAATTTAGAAGACACAAAAGAAGAAGCTTCATTAGATAATGCTGAAAAAGAAAATACAGAAATAAATCTTGGTTTTAATAGAGAAAGCTTAAAAAATGAAGAAAAAGAAAGCGTTGATTCTAACTTTGATGCGAATTTTAAATCGGAAATAAAAATAGAACCTATTCCGCAAGAAGAAGTTAAAAACGTTGAACCAAAAGTTAGTATCAAACCAGTAATTGAAATAAAGAATGAGGTTGAACCAGAGCCAGAAGTTGTTGAACAGCCTGTTGCTGAAGCAAAAGAAGAAAATGTTACGGATGAAAATGAGGCATTTGATTNNGTTTATGAATCGCCAGCAGAAGCTGCAAGACGTATAGAAGCAGAGTTAAAACAAAAACAAATAATTAAGCCTGAAAATAAGCCTGAAAAAAATGAAGTTGCTGAATCCTTGCCAGAAGTAAAAGTTGAAACTAAATTGGAAGAAAAAGAAGAAACCGTAGCCCAACAAACTGTTGAACCAAACATTCCTCCATTTAGGCCTACTTTTGGCAAAGTAGAAGATGAAGGTGCAAAATATTATGAACGTAAACCTTTGACTGCTTCAATAGCCCAACATTCCTCAGAAAATAATCCTTCCGAAGATGAAACTGTAATAGAAAAGAAAGAATCAGAACTAGATAATGCATATAGAAGGGAATTAAAGCAGCAGGAAGAAAGAGAAAAAGTTTCAAAGCTTATTCAGCCTATAAAAGATAATACTATCGATACTTCATTAGACGAAGTTTGGGATAAGTTAAGCAAAAAAGCTTTAAAATCTCGTGTTGAACCTATGATTGGCACTACTATACTGCCCGAATCTGTTTCATTTTCTGACGATAATATAGCAGAAGTGAAGCAAACGCCAGAACAGGCACCTGTAACTTTTGTTACAGATGATTTAAGCTTGGATCTCTCAGAAGAATCAATGCGTGATGATTTACTAGGTAAGTTAAAAATGCTTGCCATAAGTGATGGAGAGCTAAGAGAACTCATGTCTCAGCGAAATCCAGCGCATATTCCAAGCCTTATAGAATACGTTATGACAAGACCCGAACCAGTAAGACTTGCTTTTGTAGCTAGGGAACTTGGTAATTATAAAGACGATGCAGTTGTTGAAACATTAGGAAAACTATTGTGGCATAATGACGAAAGAGTTGTATTAGCTGCTATACAAGGCTTAGAAAATACGGAAAAACTATCCGCAATTTTATTGCTTTGTTCCTTAGTAAAATCAGAAAATCCTCTTGTTGCACAGTCTGCAAGAGCTTCTCTAAGCAGATTTGGGGCAGTTCAACTGATGAAGGCCTTAGAAACCATGCCCGATAATCCAGATGTCAAAATAAAAGAAGCTGGTATCTTTGTTCTTTCTAGAATGAAAGGCGTAGCAGTAGAAAATTTATTAAAACGTATGCTTAAGGATGAATCAGAAGAAGTTAGATGCGAAGCAATATTAGCCATGTCTTTCCAGAAAAATCCGGTTTATATAGAAACCTTAAGAGAATTTTTCCGTTCTGCTGGAGATAAAGATAAATCGTTAGCTCGAAAGGCTATTGTTTATTTACAGTCATTTAGAGCTTAGAAAAACAGCTTAAAGTTTTAAATATTGGTCTTTATTTTTTGAGTTTGTTATGGGAAATTAACGCTCGCAGTAACTAATTGCCTAATTGTAATCACACTCTTGCTTTGACTGTAAGAATTGTTATATCGTCTTGCCACGGTATTTTTTCGGTTACTTCTTCTAAACGTGTCATTAAATATTGAGATATATTACATTTTTCTTTTTTGCTTAAAATATTTTTCAATTCTGATTCAGTAAGATTTTTAAATTTTTCATAACCAAATTCTTCGGTATTTTTGTTGTTTAAATTTACTGCTCCATCAGAATAGAAAACAGCTATTTGAGATTTTAAATTTATTATGTGCTGCTTTATTTTGTCTTTATGTCTTATTCCAAGAGGGGTAGATGGAACGTTTATATAATCGGTTGTTTCTGATTCTATATCATAAACTATAGGAGATGAATGACCTGCATTAGCTATTTTAATTATTTCATTTGTTGGGTCAATGACTCCAATTAAACAGGTTATTAATCTATTGTCTTCGTTATGTTTAAGAAATTCATTATTAAGTCTTTCCATTATTTCTTCTGGATTTTCAGAGAAAACTGGAGTTAATAGATTAAAATAGGTTTTTAACATAACAGTTAAATAAGCAGATTTTAAATCATTGCCTGAAATTTCTGCAATTATAAACGCATAAGTTCCCTGTTTTAATGGAAGAAAATCATAAAAGTCGCTTAATATAAGTCTGGAAGAACTGTTTGCTACTTCAACGATAAAACTTCCGCAGTTCATTTCTGAGCTGGGTAAAAGATTATGTAACTCTTGATTAATTGTTTCTTCACTAAGCGTCTTAGCGGCTTCATTGCATGCTTGAGCAAGGTATCCAAATTCATCGTTTGAATATACGGGCAATCTGAAATTATAATCTTTATTAGAAAAAGCCAAAATTCCTTTTGTTAAATCATTAACAGGTCTAATTATATTCCTTGTTAAAAGAATAGCTATAATTATTCCTGAAATAAAAAATATTGTAATAATAGTTATTACATATACAAGATTCAAATTATATGTATTTTTTATTTTTTCGAAATCTATTATATATAACAAAGTATAATGATATAGATTTGAACATTTTAAAACGCTTATTAACAGATCTTTGTCGTTTATTTTTAATTTTTGTAAAAAGGTTCCGGTATCGTTTTTACTNNGAATTCTTCTAAAGTTGGGAAATTCTGTGCTTGGTAATGGTCTGAAATAGCAAGTATTTGCTCATTTTTTAATAATTTGTTTTTAGTAATCTGTTGTTTTTTATAGAATTCTTCTAGATATTCACGTTCGTAAACTGCTAAGTCTGTTATAGAAGCATAACAATACCATGCTTCTTTGTTATATGGACTATGTAAAATATCGACATAACCTAATATACGCTCTCTTATTGCTGTAATGTTAGTAAACTGACCTATATTAGTTGTTGCAGAGTTAAAAAATGATTGAGTTGTTGATTCTATTAATGAATCTATAACCATTGTAGAAGCATTTCTAGGTATTTCAGTTGATATTCCGTTTTGCTGGTTGTGAAAATCCATTGCTGCTAAAGCTGCGCTTGTAAATAGTCTACGACAGTTTTTATTATCATCATCCAGATTATTTATAGATACATCTGAAATATCGCCAAACTTAATTTTATTATTAATTGCATTCCTATATTCGGTGGAAATACCTGGATTTCTGGTTTCCCAAGTTTCAAGAACTTTGGCTTTTATTTTATCTGATTTGTTTCTGTATCTTCTAGCTTCAACTCCTAAAAGACGTGTTGTATATAATAATCTGGAAGTTGAAGAAAGCATATGTATACTGTCGCATGAATTACTTTGATAAAAATCATCAGCTATTTTTAGAAGTTTATCTGGTTCTGTTACATTCTTTTGTAGCTCATTTGTGAAATTTCTCTGTTTAACCAATTTTGAAGTAACAAAACCGTTAAAACCAGTATCTATTGATGATAATCTTTTTCTGCTGTAGCTTATTTCTTCTTGTAATAGTGTATATTCTAGTTTGCCTAAATATTGTACTGTCATAAATATTGTTGCGACNNTTTTTAACAATAGAATTATAACTTGAAACAAAGAAGATAACGGTTCCAATGAAATAACACAATCCTATGATTGAAATTAAAAAGTAGGGGGGATTAGCAGAATTTGCGGCTTTAACTAGCAAAGTTTCATCGTCTAGTCTGTTTAAGCATACTAATTTGTCTTTTTTTAGAAAACTGTTTGTTGGATATTGCAAAGAATAAGCTTGTAAATCATCTGAAGNNATCATAAATGAAGCCAAAATTTTCAGATTTAGATTCTTCATTTATGTTTTTTAACAGGTTAAACATATCTAGTTCGCTGGCATGAATAAAAATTAAAATACCGGCTATATTGTCTTTAATACTTTTGTCTACATTAAAATAGCAATATGAATATTTTTTAGGATTTCCTAATTTGACTACTGTATCTGGACGGCTTAAAATCTGATTTAGAAGAACATATGGAGCAGGATAGAGTTGACCTAACTTTGAACGTTCTTCATTTATTCTTTTTCTTTGTTCTTGTAAAGTTTCTGGGTCGAACTGCGTTGTATCTCTTGTTAATATTTCAAAAAGCAGTTGATGTTCTGGTTTTGAACCTTTAGTTTGGCTTTGTTTTCCTGAGNNAATATGATAGAAGGTATGCCCCACGCTAACAATACTGTTAAAATCCATCTATGAGATGATTTTATATTAAATATTGATTTAGAAGAGTTAGGCATTATTAGATTTCTCCGCAAATTTAATGATTAAAACGCATCCTGCATCATTGTCTAGTTTTGCTTTTTTTAATTCTTGAATACATGTTTCTTGGATTGATTTGCAGAAATTTTCTTTATTTATATGACTTTCTATAATAGATTGCATATCAAGATTGTTTTGCAAATATTCAGAGACAATGAATATTGTAGTCTCAGTTTTNNTTATCGGTAACTGTATTTGGAAGCTTAATTATTTCTGTGGGCTGATTTGGAGATAATTTATAAATTGTATATTTCCCTGAACCGCTATAATAAACTTTATCTTCGTTTTGAGGAATATGAAACATTATTGAATCGCAATTTAACGGTTTTTTTAAACTAATTTGGAAGAATTCGTTAAGATTTTTCATACATTCTGAGGCTGAATGGATATTAAGGTCATCAAAAAGAATTTTTAATGCAGTTTTACATATTGTTTGCATATATATTGCCATTGAACCTTTATTATTTGTGTTCATCATAAACGCATAACTATTTGATTCGTTAGTTTGACNNCATCGCTGTTAAGCGGAACTTCAGGTATTAAATGTTTTATATTTAAGTTTTCATCAGTAAAATCTTTGCTTTTTAAAACAAAGTCTGCTAAACCAGCAGAAATGCTTACTAATTTGTTATCCTCGGTATATGCTTCCAGCGGAATCTTCTTATTATTTTGAATAGATTTTAGGTTTTTATTTAATTGATTTATTGGAGCAAAAACGGAAGAAGTAAGACTTATTGTTATAAGTATGATAAATAGTATAGTTATTATTATAGCTAACAGATAAGACANNAAGTTATAGCAAGGAATACCGGCTAAAAGAGAACGTTTTTCGTTAAAAATGCCTGTTTTAAAATTAATAATTTGTGAGCGATCAATTAAGTCGTTCAGTTTCCAGAGAGTTTCATTGTTTTTTAAATTACTTGAAGGAAAATAAGCCGCTTGATTTATTGTCTTTTTTGGGAAAGCAACTAAATCAAAACCTGTTTCTGCGGCTATAGATTGCCGTATTTGACTTAAATATCTTAACTGTAGTTGTGTCATATCATGAATTATATAAAGACCTGCTTTTGCTATGTCGTTTTCGTCTGTTATTAAGTCAACAAAACATAAGGTTTCTTTATCGCCAAAAACAATATTTTGAAACTTGGAACGATGAAACAATAATGCGCCTATTGGTCTGCCTGTTACTACTTTTAACACATCTTTTCTTGCCTTATTTCCGTAAATTTCGTCTGAACGAGATGAATTGTAAATATCAAGCATTTGCTCATTTATAGGTTGTATTAAAGCGTAATATTTACTTGCAAAATTTTGGTTTCCTTCTTTTACATTTGGAATAACAAACTTATATTCATTTTTTGTATTTAGATAACCTGCAAAAACTATTTCACTTTCTTTTTGAGCTCTTTCTAGTGGCGATAATATTTTTTCGATATCGGCTTCTGGTTTTGACAACTGCTTTATGAAATTTCTATATTCTTTCTTTAAATTTGCATAAGAAGTTTCGTAATTCTTATCAACCTTTGAAAGTATATCTTCTGCTTTTTGCTTATAATCTTCTATAATGGATTTTTGAAGTTCTTTTCTGTATAGAGTTAAACCGCCTATAATTAAAACCGTTCCTAATGTAGCCATATAAACAATAAGCAATAAAAAAGATACACCTGTTGAAATGGAAAAGCTGACATTGAAAATTGTTTTCCACAAGTATAATAATATAATTGTTGGTATGACACATATTAAAAGAGATAAATATGTGGTTGTTATTCCTATAGAATTTGGAACAGGCGATTTACAAACAAGTCTTATTCCATCTGAGGTGTCTATTATNNTGTTTTTTGTATCTGTTAATGATTCACGGTCATTTAGATTTATCCAGCAAAATTTATAATTATCTTTATAGATGGTATTTTCAAATTGCTTATACATAAAATTAACAGCATTTGAAGCAAGCTTTAAAGTGTTTATGTCTTTGGTGTTTATAAACACAATCATAGAACCTATAATGCCATTGTATAAGTCTGTTTGAAAGTAAGCCCCATATTTATTGGTCCCAAAACTTTGCAGGTTAATTAAAGTATCGGGTGAGTTTGCTAATGCTTGGGGAGTAGAACTGTTTCCTGAAAATGTTTTTGCGCTGTTTAATTCTTGCTTATTAAGATTTATATTAGGATTTTCCTTGATTTTTTTTATAAGTTGCAAGTATTCCTTAGACATTTTTTGCATAGAAGAATTACCGTTAGGCCATGCAATACGTTCGTCTTTATCGTTAAAAAGAAAATATTTAATTGGTAAATCAAGATTAGGAGCGGGTATTTTATCAATAGGTTCTGGATTCCATTTAAACGTACTTTTGTTTAAGTTATAAAGCTCATTTTGTAAAAATGTTTGAGGATCTGCTAACCTAAACATATGGGCTGTTAATTCTGACATTTCCTCTATTGCTTGTTTTCTTTTTTCAGAATCAATTTTATCTTGATATGATGAAATAATTATCCAAACAAGTATAAAGGGTAGTATTAAAAGTATTATAAAGGAAAATACCTCAAATATACGTGCAGATATTGATTTTTGAACTTTGAGTTTCATGCACTTAGTTTACATTAGTTCTATTATTTATGCAAGAAGTGCCATAAGTTGTTTTTTATTGATTTTTCAGCTTCAAATACAGATAAATTAATTAGATTGTCTTTTTTAGCTTGTTTAATAATTGCTTTTGCTATTTTGACTGATAACTTTTCTATATTTTCAAACGTGGGCAAGAGAGCATAAGGTGATTTTTCCTTTTGTGCTTCTTTTTTTATTGCCATACTGGCTGCTAACAGCATATTGTCGGTTAATACTGGTATTTTTGCAGAAATCATGGCTAAACCTATTCCAGGAAAACCTAGCGAATTATTACATTGTGATACTTTAACTTCTTTGTTTTCTATTATTACAGGAGGGAAGGGGCTTCCCGTTGCTACAAGCGCCTCATAATCTGTTGCTTCGTATATTTTTTCTGGCGTGGTTTCGGCTTTTCTAGTTGGGTTAGACAAAGGCATTATAATTGGCTTTTTGCAGTTTTTTTTCATTGCTTTTATTATTTCTTTTGTAAATGCGTTTGAAACGGTGGAACATCCAATTAATATAGTAGGTTTTGCATTTTTAATAGTTTCTTCAAGAGTTATGTTATCTAAACTTTTAACATTCCAGTTTTTGGTTTCTTTACCTGATTTAACAAAAATTTGCTGGAAATCGTTAATTGGTGTCTTGTCTGTAAGAAGTCCACTTTTATCTATGAGATAAAATCTTTTTGCTATTTCTTCTATACTTGTTTTTTCTAATGTAGCAAAAGCTTTGCAAATATGATTTGCTATGCCGCATCCTGCAGTTCCTGCTCCAAATATGCAGAATCTATGCTGTTTAATTGGAATTCCTGATTTTTCTATTCCTGTTAAAATAGCCGCTAAAGCTACGGTGCCTGTTCCTTGAACGTCATCGTTAAAAGAAGGCAGGAATGTTCTATATTTGTTTAAAATGCGTGAGGCATTGTCTTTTCCAAAATCTTCCCAATGAAGTAAGGCTTCTGGAAAAAGCTTTTTAAACACTTTTACAAATTTATCTATGAATAAGTCATATTGTTTTCTTGAAGCTCGTTTTTGTTTTAAACCTTTGTAAGTATCTGAATTAAGAAGTTTGTCATTGTTTGTTCCCACGTCTAGCATAACTGGGAGAGTTCTTTCAGGATTAATAGAACCACAAACTGTGTAAACCATTAGTTTTCCAATAGAAATGTTAATACCGCCAACGCCTTGGTCACCTATTCCTAAAACGCGTTCACCATCAGTAACTACTGCAATATCTATTTTGTCTTTATATGGAAGAAGCAATTCTTCAATTTTATCTATATCGGTTATTCTTATTATTAAACCTCGTTCACGATGCGCTTTTATTTTGTAATCACTATACTGAATTACGGAATCGCCAATAGTAGGGGTGTAAATTATAGGCAGTAATTTCTCTTTATTTGGAATTACTACTTTATAGAAAGCGTTCATGTCAGCATGATATATATCATATAAAAAATGGCATTTATCAAGGTTTGTTTTTTGTTTATTAAGATTTTTAATAATGTTTTCTGTTCTTTTGCTTTTAGCAAGATTGCTATTATAATACTGAGNNGTTTTAACTCTATTTCTGCTACAACTAACCCTAAATGCCTTCCCAAAAATTCATCAATTTCCCATGTATGGTTATCATATTTTACAATATATCTGTTTTTAGAAATGATTGTTTCTGAACAAAAATTATCTAATAAGTTATAAGCTGTGTTTATATCTATGGGTGTTTCTATTTCTTGGCGAACAATTCCTTTGTTTTTACCTTTAACCGTAAGAAAAGCCTTGTTATTTAAAATTCTTATTCTAACAACATGCTCTGGGTTTGCGCAAATGTAACCCTGTGTAATTGTATTAGTTGATATTATTTCTTGTTTCCACGAATCGTCTTTAAGTAAAAATTTGCGCTCGATTTCCATTTTTTTGCCTCTAAGCTTGTCTTATCTATACCGCATTATTATACGTTTAAACAGTATTTACCGCAATAATATTTTTTCTTTCTATTTTTCTTTTAAACTCAAAAAGATAATCTTTTTTTTGATATATGCATGTTATATGCCATATATTATTAAATATGGTGTTTTAACTGAATAATGATAAATAATGTATATGGTAAGTATTGTCTTGTTTGTTTTAAAAATATAAATTCTTGCTTTTAACTTTTATAACATTTATATTAAGCTATAAATTATATTTGAAAGCAAAAAATACTATGAATAAAACACCTACACCTCACATTGGGGCCAATTTTGGAGATATTTCTGAAACCGTTATAATGGCAGGTGATCCTTTACGTGTCAAGTTAATGTCAGAAAAATACTTAGAAGATCCTGTTCAGTTTAACAATATTAGAGGGATGCTTGGTTATACAGGAACTTACAAAGGAAAACAAGTCAGTGTAATGGGGCATGGAATGGGTATGCCTTCTATAGGAATTTATACCTACGAACTATATAATTATTATGGCGTGAAAACTATTATACGAACTGGTTCGGCTGGTTCAATACAAAATAACTTGCAGATGGGAAGCTTAGTTATTGCATTAGGAGCTTGTACAAACTCTAATTATGCTATTCAATATAATCTTCCTGGAACTTTTGCTCCTATAGCAGATTTTCGTCTTGCTCAAAAGGCTGTTGATATATGTGAACAACTTGGTTATGAATATAAAATAGGCAATGTGCTTTCTTCTGATATTTTCTATGACGAAAATGCATGTTACGATAAATGGGCAAGTATGGGTGTTTTGGCAGTAGAAATGGAAATTGCAGCATTATATATGAATGCTGCTCGATCTGGCAATAAAGCATTAGGAATATGCACCATTTCTGATCAAATAATTACCAAAGAAGCTGCTACAGCAGAAGAAAGGCAAAACACTTTTACGCGAATGATGGATGTAGCGTTTTCTATAGTTTAATAATAGATTTNNGAATAAGATGGGACCTAAGCAGTCTTTTTGAAGAATTTAATGGTTCAGAAATGTTAGCCTTTAAAGATGATTTGTCTTCAAGAATAAAAAAATTGCAAAAGCAACTTGTATATATGAAACCTCTTGGGGATGATAACCATGATATTTGGGAACAGGCTTTTCTTGATTTGGAAGCAATTATCGCAAGAGTTTTTCACTATGGAACTTACGCTGAAAGTATTAGTTCTGCAAATGCAAATAATGAGTTGTATTCTTCTGCCGAAGCGGAATTTAATAAGTTTACAGCTGATATGGATAAATTGAAATCGTTTTATAAAATGGGGCTAAAAGATGTTTCAGATGAATCTTTTGCAAAGTTTATTCAACGCCCTGCTTTTAAAGAGGGTGGGGACTTTTTCCTAACCTTTTTAAGAAATCAGTCAAAGCATACCATGTCTCAAAAGCTTGAAGATTTAGCTCAAGATCTTAGTATAAATGGTTTTAGTTCATGGTCCAGACTTTACAATACTATTTCTGGAAAACTTATGTTCGAAATGGAATATCCAGATGGAAGGAAAGAGCTTACTCCAATAGCTCAATGTCGCTCTCTTTGTGCTGACCCAGACAGAAGAATAAGAAAAACTGCTTTTATAAACGGTAACAAAGCATGGGAAAGCGTTGCAGATACATGTGCTGCTTCTTTAAATGCCATAGCAGGTACAAGACTTTTATTAAATGAAAAAAGAGGATATGAACATTTTTTAGACGTGGCATTAGAACAGGCGAGAATTTCGCGTAAAACTCTTGACGCAATGTTTCAGGCTATTGATGAATGTAGGCCATTTATTCAAAAAGTAGGTAAGGCAAAAGCAAAAGCTGTAGGTTTGGAAAAGCTCACATGGTATGACTGTGAAGCAGCACTGCAAATTCCTGGAATAGATACTTATACTTGGGAAGACTGTGTAAAAACAGTTGACTATGCAATGGGAAGAGCTTACCCTGCATTACAAACTTTCTTTAGACATGCTTTAAAAAATAATTGGATAGAATCGGAACCAAGAAGTGGCAAACGCCCTGGAGCTTTTTGTCTTAGCTCTTTCTTAAAAGATGAATCTCGTATTTTTATGACATTTACTGGAACTTTAAGCGATATGTCTACATTAGCTCATGAAACAGGACATGCTTTTCATAGTTGGCAGCTAAATGGCGGTAGAGCTTGTATTAAGGACTATCCAATGACGCTTGCTGAAACCGCCTCTACTTTTAGTGAAATGCTTCTTGCAGATGGTATTGTAACAAATCCTGAAACTCCAGATAATGTAAAGCTTGATGTTTTAACTAATACTATTAACGATATTCTTGCTTATTTGGTTGATATTCCAATAAGATTTAAGTTTGAAAAAGCTTTTCATGAAGAAAGAATAAAAGGTGAAGTAAGCGTTTCACGTCTTAAAGAACTTATGACAGAAGCTATGAAAAATCAGTTTGGCGATTTGCTAGAAGATGGTGGCGAAAACAATATGTTTTGGGCTTCTAAACTTCATTTTTATGCTTTAGATTGCACTTTCTATAACTATCCTTATATATTTGGCNNTTTGGAATGTTTAAAAAAGAAGGGCAGGAATTTTTACCTAAGTATGAAAATTTCTTAAAACATACTGGAAGGGGTATGGCTCAAGATGTTGCAAAGGAAACTTTAGGAGTAGATTTGGAAAACAAACAATTCTGGATTGATTCAATTATGGGACATGAACTTGTTTTAAGTCAATTTGAAGAATTAGTTAAAAAAATTATAAAAAATAATTAAGAAAAGGTCAAATCCTGCCGAAAAAGGTCATGGATTTGTTTGCCTCCTTATTTTTCAAGCCGAGAATTAGTTTTCGGCTTTTTTTGTGTACATTTATTGATAAATACTCTTTGTTTTATAAAAAATGCGTGTAGTTATAAAATACACTAATTATCTAAAAGTTCTTCCATTGCGCTAACTATTTCTTTTGGTGATTGCATAGCTGCGCCTGTTCGTGCTTTCATAGCGTTGCCTTTAATTTGCGATATGGTTTTAAAAGTCAAGCTTGCTATATTTTTAGAGTCAATAATATCATTTGTTTGTACAACTAAGGAATCGAATCTTCTGTAGAATTGTTCTATTTGTGAACCTGCATGGCAATTACGACAGGTTTCTTCCATTTTTAGGCGTTTTTCTCCCCAGTTATCTGTATGCTTAGCTTTTAATCCAGCTAATTTCCATGAAAGACGCTCTGATGGATTATGCGTAGCTTTATCATTTTCTTTGGTAGGTGCTATATGGCAGGTGTAGCAATCGGGTCGCATTAATGGTTCGTTTTGAGGAACAAAATTTGTTTTATTAAGATTAGCACCTTTGTTAGATACTTCCCAACCAGCTCCATGCCGAGAGGTTTTCCAGCTTTCCATTGCGGGCGCGATTTCAGTATTATGACAACGTGCACAGGTGTCGGCTTTTCTTACACGTTCAAGGGAATCTTCATGAAAACCATGACATGCTGAGCAATTTCCTCTTGAACCATCTGTATTAATTCTTCCTATCCCATGGTTTGGCCACTTTATATCTATTGCTTTTCCGCGCTTTAGAGTTAATTCATTTCCATGACATGAAGCACAGCTTGTTTCAAATGTGATTTCTGAAAACTTTCTTATTGGTATGTTTTTGATTGTGTCAAAAGCAAGAGCATGTGAAGATGAAGCGAAGGATGCGTATTGTTCTTCGTGACATTCACCACATGTTTTAGGACTTACGGCAAGAGAGACGCAAAAACCAAAATGTCCTGGAATGGCTCCAGGATCAGTTGGTTCGCCCTTATGACATTCATAGCATCCGACTTCTTTTTCTGCATGGACGGTTTTTTCCCAAGCTTCTACTAGTTTTGGCTGTCTTGTAGCATGACAATTCAAGCATCTTGAAGATTCTTCTGTAACAACAGCCTTAGATACGTATTTATTTTCAGAAACTGCATATAAAGCAGATATAAATAATAAAGCAAAAGCTATTAAGATAAATAATTTGTGAAAAGAAATCTTCATTTTTTTATAAAGTGATGGTTTTGTTGTTTATTTGATAATGAACTACATTAATCAAACGGGTCTTTATGTATTCTATCAGAAGTTACGCCTTTTTTGTATAAAATATTTTCAGTAGCTTCCATCATTGGTTTGGGGCCGCATATAAAACATTCNNATCATTCCCTCAAATCCATTCCAGCCATCTTGTAATTCAGGCTCTGATAAAGCTGGAAAGTAATGAAAATTCTTATGTTTATCTGCTAGTTTATTAAAAGTTTGTTCATTATATAGAGATGATCTATTTCTTGCTCCCTGAAATAAAAAAATACTCCCAGAATATTCTTTTTCAAGTAATTCATTAGCTATAGCTCTTATTGGGGCTAGCCCTACGCCACCTGCTGCTAATATTATTGATTTTTGCGTTAATACGTTTGGAAGATACATATCTCCATAAGCACCGCTAAATTCTAGTTCTGTGCCTTCTTTTAAGCTATGCAAATAGTTACTTACTAATCCTCCTGGTATTGCTTGCACGTCTAAGGAAAAACCATTCTGATTAATAGATGAAACTGAGTATGCTCTTGTTATTTTTTCCCATGGCAACGCATAATTAAGCTGTATATATTGTCCAGCTTTAAATTGTTTTATATGACCACTAGAGTATTCAAATGACAATATTTTTATTCTATCTGTAACTTGTTCAATTTTAACCAGATTTGCTTTAAAGGCTGTTGCTGCTTTTGCCATTACAGAAGGATCTAATTCTATATCGTTTCTAACTCTAACTTGACATGATAATCTTAAACCGTTTTCCAGCTCATAAGATTTAAGTTGCAACTTTTCCAATGTTGTGACTGGACTTCCACCCGAAATGATTTTAACGGCGCATTTCCCACAAGTGCCTTTTCCGCCGCAGGCTGCAGGTAAATAAATTCCGGAGGACATACAAGCAGAGAGCAAGGTTTGTCCACACTCTGCTTCTTTTTCTGTTTCACCGCTTATCAGTTTTATTTTTCCAGACTGTTTTAAAAATTTATTGCACAAAATTATTATTAAGCAGAGAATAAAAATAAAAACATTAACTACAATGATTACTAATAACCATTCTGTCATAAAGCACCACCATTGATTAATTCACTTATACCGGAAAATGCTAAGGCGATTATTGCGGCAATTATCATTGTTATACCAGTTTTCCCTAATTCCTGAGGAACTGACTTTAAGTCAATTCTTCTTCTCAAAGAAGCCATCAGACATATCACAAATGTCCATCCAAGTCCGCTTCCTAAAGCATAAATAGAAGATTCTAAAAAATTATATTCTCTAAGAACAGCAAACATGGAAGCTCCAAGAATAGCACAATTAACGGCTATTAATGATAAAAAAATACCAAAGGATGAATATATATTGGGGAAAAATCTATCAAGAACTGCTTCTAAAACTTGAGTTGTAGCTGCAATAACGAGAATAAAGAATAGCAAATACAAATACTCTATTTGTAATGGAACAAGCAAATATTTGTAAATAATAGTATTAATTGTTGTTGTTATAACCATAACAAAGGTGACAGCCATTCCCATTTGAAAAGATGCTGATAAATCTTCAGAAATAGAAATTAGAGGGCATGTTCCTAAAAAATAATATAGAGCCATATTTTCAATTATAGCAGCAGTAAAAATCAGACTAAATAGCGAAATAAAAGTTTCACTCATTGTTTTGAACCTTTAAGCCAAAATTTTATTTTATTTACAAAATAAAGTAGTCCTGCAAAAGTTAAAAAAGCTCCAGGAGGCATACTGAATATTCTGCATGGAGAATACCATTCTGGAGTTACTGGTAATCCCCATAATGTTCCACTTCCGATTAGTTCACGCAATGCAGCAATAGATGATAATACAAACAAATAGCCTATTGAAACGCCTAATGCATCATAAAATGTTTCATAAGGTTTATGTGAAACCGCAAAAGCTTCACATCTTCCCATAATTACACAGTTGGTTACTATTAAACCAACGTATTGTCCTAAAGTTCTTGCCATATCTGGGTAATATGTTTTTAAAAGTTGTTCAATGGAAATTACGGCTGTTATTATTATTATCATATAGGACATTAGACGAAATTTAAAAGGAATTTTATATCTTAGAAATGAAACTACAACGGTACTGAATACAGTTGTAATTCCTACCATAATTCCCATAAAAACTGCACTGTCTAAGCGGTTTGTTACAGCAAGAGTAGAACATAAACCAAGAGCAAGAACAAATACTGGGTTAGCTTCGATAATTCCTCTGATTAATATTTTTAAGTTGCTTTCCATATTTATTTTATGTGTTTCCTTATAGCTAACAAAGATTTATTTACTATTTTTTCTATTGATTTAGAGCTTACAGTAGCTCCAGAAATGGCATCGAACTCATTATTCATTACTTTTATAGGAACAGACTTAACGCCGTTCTCTGCGTTTATGCCAATAAATTTATTGCCAAAATCATCTTCCGAGATTCTAGCTCCTAACCCTACGGTTTCTTTCTGTTCAACAACCTTTAAACCTAAAATTTTCCAATTATATGAGTTTACAACATAGGTTAAGGTTATAGAGCCCCACATTCCGTTTCCAGTAGCTTCACATGCCCATAAATAAGGTTTGTCGACATAACGCCATATTTTAATGNNTGCTAAAATTTTCTATTGCTATTTCTTCAGAGGGAAGGGTTTCTTTACCTAGAATTTGAAGTATAGAATCGGCAGTTCTGATACTTAGTTCTGCTCTTTCACCAACTGATGCTTTTGTAATAAGAAGTAGAATGGCACAAGCAGTTGAGAGTTTAAGCATAAAGAGCAGGTCTTTCCATGGAGTTTTATTTTTTTTCATTTAAAACTCCTTGTTTGGAAAACAAAGCAAAAAAATCTAATAAAAGCGGAGTTAAAATTTGCATTATTAAATATGAATAAACGGGCAAGAATGGACTATCTGTTCTAAATGTAAATAAAACTAAAAATAAAGAAAACAAAAAAGAAGCGATTATTTGTTCAAAAGTTTTTTGTGGTAATGAAATATCATCAGAAAGACCTGTTAGCAACAATAAAGGGAACGTGCCGAACAATAATGGGTAATAACATTTAATTAAAGGCATTTTGGAAAAAAGAGCAGTAAAGACCATTATAAATATAATACTGCTGAATAGCCACACACGTTTTCTTTTAAACATAATTGAGAAAACAAGAGAGGCAAGAAGCAGGATTCCGCCTCTTGAAGCACCTAAGACAGAAGGTATTTTTCCATTGAATGAGGCTTTAAAAGATTCGTTAACTTCAATAGTGGGATAAATTTTCCAAATAGGCTTAAAAGCAGGTATTCCAGAAGTATAAACAATGAATGCTTTTCCAAAAAGCATGGGGCGGCTGGCGTTTAAAGAAGCTGTATAGCCATAACCGCAAATAGATATAACTACGGCGATTATTACAGGGCAAAAATATCTTTTTTCATATCCTCCAAATGCACCGCAGGATATTAAATAGGCAAGAGTCAGTATTAATGGAATAATCCATAAAGATAGAGACAACGAATAAAACATTGGATAAAGCAAGAAAAGTTGCCACGCAAAAGCTTTTTCTTTGTTAGAGAAAAATTTTATAATTAAGCCAGTAATAGACGATATAGCTACGGCGTAAGCGAATTTAAGCCCAAAAGAACCCCAAATTAAAATATAATATAAAAAAACAAATAGATACAAAAATCTGTTGAATTTTTTTTCTTTGCTTGTTTCATTGTCTTTATTCATGCAGATATATTAGCAAAGAATAAGTGAATTATCAATAATAGTTAAAGCTTAGGAAGTCGAGACAAGAGGAAAAATAGTATTTTTGTCTCTTGTCTCTAACCCTTTTATCATTTGTAATTTAATAAAACATCGGCTAATAAACCNNATTTAATTGCTTAATTCCCATATTTTCAAGAGTAAATAATTCATTTGAACTTATTTGTTTATTGCCATCGATGTCTTTATAAAGTTTTAAGGCATTATATATGCGATCTTGGTTATTAATTATGCCATCTTTATTATCGTCATATTTTGAAAGTTCTAAAAAACCGTCTTTAGCACCATTCTGGTCGCCAAAGAACTCACTTCCGTCATCTATAACACCGTTTCCGTTTTTATCATAGACGAGAAAAGCAGTATTGCCTTTTACCCATGCAACTTTGTTTTTTTTTCCATCTGCTGTAATATCAAAATATGCCCCATCATTAGTGTCTGTAAGCTGTATTCCACTGCCATCTAGGTCTAATACTAGAGGATCAGAGTTGGAACTTACATTGGTAACTTCTATAGTTGCTGATGAAGATTTTGATTGATTATATGCTGCTGAGTAATCATTTGAAGCAACTTCTTCAGCTTGGACTTCTTTCTTTGAAAAGTAACCTGCTATTGCGGAAAAGAATTGTTCACTAATGGACATATCGCTTGTTCCATCTTCATTTACGGTTGTGGAAACTTTTCTCATGCTTAACATGATTTCGTAAACGCTTGCTTTTTGTTCTGTCTGAGATTCTTCAACATTTGAAGAAACTCTGGAAGAGTCTGAATCTTTTTGTCCTCCATAAGAAATATTTACGACTTTTCCGCTTTTTGATTTATAAGAGAAAGATAAACCGCCTTGTTGACGCATAATGCTGCTAATTTGACTTTTAACGCTATTGTATTCGTCTTCGTCTTTTGTAATCATTCTTAGCATATCATCCATGCCATTAAGAGCTTCTTCCTGACCTTCTTTGGTGTCTAATGTGTGTTCAGTTGAGACTTTCACGCTTAGGTTAAGTGAGGCAGATTCAGATTGTTTAAACTGAGATATAACATTACGCATTTCGTTTGTGGGTGAAAGTGAGACTAGATCTTTACCAATAGAGCTTTTAGAAGATGTTTTGGAAGCTTTGACTGTTTTGCTGGTTTGCATGAATGAAGCTATTGCCGTTTTTTTCAATGCATCTTTTTTAACTCTGGGAAACAAAGATGAATAATTTGCTGTAATAGCCATTTTTCTCCTCCGTGAGAAAAGATTTGTACATCCTTATAGAAAACTAAAAATAGTTCTCCTAGTTATATATATCGGCACATGGCCCAAAAACTTTAGCTTTTTTTTATTTTTTTTCAAAATTTTTTAAATATATGTTATATTCACTAAAAAGAAAGAAAGGAATTTAAAGCTATGATGAAAGAAACAATTAAGTCAGCCTTAACTTTACTTACTCAAAATCAGGGTGATGGTTGGTTTTGTGTTATTGAAGAACCAAAGGAAGAAAAATTTGTTCAATTTGCCTGGGATGAAAGTGAAGGATTATGGGTTGATTTGCCTTCTGTGGCTCTGAATGAAGAAGAAAAAGCAAGAGCCGTTATGATGTTTTCAGACTATAATATAAGTTTGGAAGCTAGATGTTTGCACAGTGGTGATGATGAAGAACATTCATGCGATTGCGATGACGAATGTGATGATGATTGCGACTGTTGTTCTCATGATGACGAACCTATTGAAACCTTTAACGGAAGCCTTGGCAAAGACGTTGATAAAGCTTGTGAAATCGCATATAGAGTTTTAACTGAAGTATATAAGCTTTCTGACAAAACTAAATTAAGCGTAACAATAAGCTCATGATTAACGAAAAGGCTTCTGAATAATCAGAAGCCTTTTGATATTATATTAATTTATAAGCCTTTTTCTTCTAGAAATTCTTCTAGAATATCAGCGGCATCGAATACCTTTTGTACANNATTATATCTCTACATAAAGTTGAACCATATCTTGCCTTAAATTTTTCGTTAGCTTCATTAATCTTTTTATAGGTTTCTTTTCTGGACTTTTTTGACCCAAGCTCACCATCGCTATAAATGTAACTTAAAACCATATACATTGCATTTACGGCACCGCATGTGTCTTGCATACCAGCAACGCCTTTACCAAAGGCTTCGCCGATACGATAAGCATCGACTTCGCTCATGTTTATTACATCTTTATATGCGGATAAAATGGCTTGTGCGCAACTATAACCATTATTATAATTACTTACTGCTTTTTCTAATCTTTCTTTCATATATTAACTCCTGAATATATTTTCTATTATAATATAAATTAAAATAAATACAAATAAGTTTTTTGACTTGNNGAAATAGTGAAAATATAAAGCCGTCAGGCGAAACTATCAATTTTAATAATATGCCGAAAATTCCAATGGTTGTAATAGTTGGTTTTATTGTTGTTATTATTATTTTGTTTACTTTTTCTGATTGTTTTTATCAAGTTGAGCAAGACGAGCACAGTATCGTTTTAAGATTTGGCCAAAAGCATGCTATTGAAGGTCCAGGTCTTCACTTTAAATTTCCTTATGTAGACAGAGTTATTCTAGTTCAGACTGGTAGAGTCATGAAGGAAGAATTCGGCTATCGAAGTCAGGGAAACTATGATGGGCGAAGCAACTATTCTAAAAAAGGATTTAACAATGAATCTCTCTGTTTAACTGGTGACTTAAACGTTTGTGATGTTGAATGGACAGTTCAATATAAAATAGATGATCCATATAAATATTTATTTTCAGTAAGAAATCCTCAAAAGGCAATTAGAGACGTTTCTGAAGCTTCAACAAGGAAAGTTCTAGGAAAAGCAAACGTAACAGATATACTTACAACGGAACGTCCTGCTCTTGCCGCAGCAATTCTAGAAGATATGCAAAATGCTTTAAAAATATACGATATGGGTGTGAGGATAGAAAGTTATAACTTTCAAGACGTTAATCCTCCAGAAGCAGTTAAGCCAGCTTATAATAGCGTAAATCAAGCTGAACAGCAAAAAGAAAGCGCTATACAAAATGCTCAGCAGTTATATAATCAAAGTATTCCAAAGGCAAAGGGTGAAGCCTCTGAAAAAATAAGCATAGCCGAAGGTTATAAATTAGAACGTATTAATAAGGCAAAAGGTGAAGTTCAGGCGTTTTTAGCTGTATTAAGCGAATATAAAAAGTCGCCAGAAGTAACGAAACAGCGTTTGTATATAGAAACAATGGAAAAAATCTTACCTAAGGCTCAAGAACTTTATATTTTAGATGGGAAAAACAATGGCAACAATGTGCTTCCTCTTCTTAATCTGAACGAAAATTAAGGAGACGATATAATGAAAAAATATATATTTGGATTAATTTTTGTTTTATTGGTTGTTCTGTTTTTGTTTGGATCGGCATTTATGTTTACCGTCTCCGAAGGAGAATGGGCATATTTAACTCGTTTTGGTAAAGTTGGAGACGAAGCGCCTTTTGCTCCAGGTCTACATTTTAAAACTCCATTCGATGACGTAGTAAGAGTTGATAAAAGAATACAGGTTTGGGATGGTGATCCAAACCAAATATCAACTAAAGATAAACGATATATCTTTGTGGATACTACTGCAAGATGGAAAATAGAAGATCCTAAAATATTTGTAAAACAGGTTGTTAATATTTCCCTTGCTCAGGGTCGTCTTGACGATATTATCGACTCAGCAGTTAGAGATGAGGTTTCAAGNNCGGCGATAATAGACAACCGTCTAATGAATCTGATCTTACAAACCGTGAAAGTTCATTAGTAGATTTGGAAAACGATGGGACAAGAAAGGAAAAACGCGATAGGCAAGAAATACTTAATCGGATTTATGCTAAAGCTTCAGAAAGAGTTAAGAGCTTTGGTATTGATTTAATTGATGTTCAGATAAGGCGAATTATTTATATTGATGACGTTTGTAAGAAAGTTTATGAACGTATGATTGCAGAAAGAAATAAAGTTGCTGCCGCTTATCGTTCAGAAGGCGAAGGAAAAGCAGCCGAAATTAGAGGACAAATGAATCGTGAACTTAAAAAGATAAGTTCAGAAGCAGAACTAAAAGTCGCTCAGATAAGAGGTGAAGCAGATGCAGAAGCAGCTGCTGTTTATGCAAACGCATATAGCACTGATCCTGAATTTTATGCATTTTACCGAAGTATGCAAGGCTTAGAAAAAATAATAAATGGTAAGAATAAACTTATTCTTTCTACAGACTCACCAATTTTTAAATATTTGAATAAAACAAATTAGTTTTTATTTTTTAAAAAGACTGCTTTATTACTTAAAGCAGTCTTTTTTTTTTTTTATAAAAAATTATTATTTTTTTATAAAAAACTATTGCGACTTTTGTTTTTATCAGTATAATGAAATAAATACTTCGGTACACAGATAAATTTTCATTATCTGTGAAATAACTATATAATAAAATAAGTAACAAGGAGTAAGCTATGAAAAAGCGAACACTTAAGATACTCAGCGTTCTTGTGTGTTTCTTCTTTATCGCCAGCTTGGTAGAAGTGCCCATATTAGAGGCTGCATCTACATCAGGAACAGCAGCGACAAAGATTACCGTTAATGGTAAAACTTACAATATTACACCAGGTCAGTGGGTTAGTACAAACAATGGTCAAACTAACTACAACGTAAGATTTGTAGATGGAAAACCTATCGCTGTTGATATGGTTCAATACAATAGCATCGCATTTGGTAATGATGCAACTGCTGCCGCAGCCGCAGCTCCAGCTACCGGAAATGCTGCTACAACAACTAGTGGTTCAAAAACTACAACTTCTACAAAAGTTAATTCAAACGGAACTACTACCACTACTACTAAAAATACATCTACATACGGTGATACAAAAGTTATTGAAACCACTAAAACTACCAGAACAAACCCAATAGCAGGCGGTCAGACTTCTGGTCAGTCAGTAAAAACAACAACTTATGCTGATGGAACACAGGCTACTCAGACAACAAAGTATAATCCAGATGGTTCTAAGACTATAACTACTCAAACAACACAGACCATCAACAAGAATACAACAACAGCTCCTGCTTCTAATGGTGCGTCTAACAACGCAGGAACAGCTCAGAGTGCTCAAGCTTCTACACAGAACAGTGGTTCTTCAAACGTAACCAATTCTACAAACAACGGAAGCGCAAATACTGGAAGTTCTTCTTCATCCTCTAACTCAGGAAAGAGTTCTAACTGGGATTCTTCAAAACATCCAAGAGGAGCAGATGGAAAATTCGTTTCCACTAAAGGCGACACCACAACTGGCAATTCTGGTTCTGCTTCACAGAGCGGTTCTACAGGTAAAACTGGTTCAACTGGCAATTCTGGTTCTAACTCAGGTGCGGCTTCACAAAGTGGAAGTTCAAATTCTGGAAATACTTCACAATCTCAACAATCAGCACAGAGTAGTTCTTCAACCAATTCAGGCAACAGTTCAACTAAAACATCAAGTTGGGATCCAGCAAAGCATCCTCGTGATCCACAAACTGGTAAATTCATTTCTGTTGAAGAAGCTAAAGCTCGTGGCTTAATTGATAGCAATGGCAATTATACAGGTGGTTCTTCTTCACCTGCTGAAAATGCTCAAGCTAATAATAGCGGTAACGCTAATCAGAATAGTGGTAATTCTAACCAGAGTGGTAATTCTAACCAAGCAAGCGGAAATGAAGCAGCTCAAACTGGTGGCGAATCATCTCAAAGTGTTCAGACTTCTGAATCAAATCAGACTGCTCAGATTGATGCCGATGGTGCAGCAGCTGGTAGCGCAGCAGCAGGTGCCGCTGGCGAAACAGCTTCTGGTAAGAAAACTTCAATTGGTGGTAAATTTAAACAAGGTTATGAAGCTGGCAAAAACATGACAAATCAAGGTATTCAGAATGTTAAGGACAGCTTAAAATCTGGTTTCAGCGCAAAGAATATTCTTGTAACAGCAGGTATCACTGTTGGTGTCGATCTTGCTACTCAAGTAATGAGAGGCGAAAATCCTTCTCTTAAAACAGCTCTTAAATCTGTATTCTGTGCAGAATTTGCAGGTAGCGTTGTTGGTTCTACGGTAGGTGCTGCAGCAGGTTCATTCTTTGTTCCATTCCTTTCTGCAATACCAGTAGTTGGCGGCGTATTAGGCGCATTAGCTCCAACATTTGGTTCTATCGTTGGTTCTTCTATGGGTGCTTACTTAGCAGGCGACCTTAAGAATGGAAGATTCTCTATCAAAGAAGCTTTCAAACGTATAGATTGGGTAGGCGTAACTGGTCAAGCTATTGGTTCAACAGTTGGTGCTGCTCTTGGTTCATTCTTAGGTCCTGTAGGTACAGTTGTGGGCGGTATGATTGGTGGTTATCTAGGAAATTGGGCCGCTCAAAAGATTGCTGGATTCTTTAGTAAGAAGAAAGAAGCAGATCTTCCAACTATAGCAATGCCTGTAGGTTCTGTTACTGGTGGCTCAAGTTCAAATGGCGGATATGTTACTGTTGGAACAGATGACAATGGCGTAGCAGTTAGTGAAAGCACTACTACTAATAATAAGGATAATACCTATACATTTGACGTAGCTACTGACAATGGAAAAAATACTGTTACTGTTAAAACTGATATGAATGCAAACGATGCTTATGCTTACTACAGCCTACTTTTGCAACAATATCAAGATCTTGTAAAACAGGGTAAGATAGAAGAAGCTTCTGCAAAAGCTCAAGAAGTTAATACTGCAAAAGCTCTTTATGATGAAATTCTTAATAGCGAATCTGGTCAATAAAGTAATTTTAATTTCAAATTACTGAAATAAAAAAAGACTGCTTATAGCAGTCTTTTTTTATTCTATATAAAGCAGATAAAATAAAATCAACGAATTTTTATATTCGTTGCTTTTAAAATCTATATATAAAAACTATTTATTCTTCATCTTCTTCGTCTTCTTCATCATCTTCATCGTCTAATAGTTCTTCTGGAACATCAAATAATCCTAAGTCTTCATTTTTGGCAATAAGATTTGTTGCGCTTTGTAAATCAGAGGATTTAACTATAATCTGTGGAAAACTTCTTGCTAATGGACTATTCATGCCAAAAATACTTCCTAATGCGCTTGATGGTTGATCGTTTGGTGGAACAAATGAAAAATCAAAACCTGCTTCTTCTAAAGTTTTCATTAGGGTGTACATAAGTTCCATATCTTCTGATTCTAGTAAAACATCAGTTGAAAAATTACTTAAATCGATACAATGCTTAAAAGATGAATTAAAGTCAAATTGTGATTCTTGGTTACTGTTTACCATGGATGTATAATCAGGTTCTTCAAGGTAAACATATTCAGAATCTTCTTCACGTCCTTGTAATGCGCGAACAAGTTTTATTTTACAAGTTGGGCATACATCAATGTCATCATATTTTTTATTACATTCTGGACAAACTTTGAATTCACCTTCGATATAATCTGGAAGATTATCTAAATCTTCTACAAGAGCAACTTTACATAAATCGCACTTCGTAAAACCTTCACGAAATTCACCTTTGCAAACAGGACAAAACATATATTTCTCCTAAATAAAATTTTAAACATTTTAACATAAAATAAACCATAAACATATTTTTAGTTTATGGTTTATTAAAAATATTTTAATGCAATTATTTATAAAAAACTATTTGATTGTATTCCAATTAATTTTTGAGGGATCCCACTTATCTTTGGGTTTGTCTTCTCCTGTAGGATAACCAATACAAATAACATTTAACGGCATCAAATGCTCAGGAAGATTAAGCTGCTCTCTGACTATATTAGTTCTTCCTTCATCTGGTGCAACAGCAGTCCATACAGCACCAAGACCTAGAGCTTCTGCTGCCAGTAATAGATTTTGTGTGGCTGCTGAACAATCTTGAATCCAGAAAGTGCCGTTTGTATCCAGATTCATATTTCCGCAAACAACAATGGCAGCAGGTGAATTATATTTTGCATAAGGTAATGCATTACATAGTGATTTTGCTTTTTCAGGGTCATCTATAATTATAAAGTGCCAAGGTTGTCTATTCATTGCAGAAGGAGCAGCCATTGCAGCTCTTACAACTGTTTCAAGTTTGTCTTTTTCAACTTTATTATCTTTATAATGTCTTACGCTTTTTNNATAGATTCAACTTGTTTTTCGACTACGACTTCTTTTGCCATTGTATCTTGCTCCTTTGTTGAAACTGGTTCTTTTTTGCTGTTTGAACTATCTGTAAGAATTTTATTCTCAGAATTTGTTGATTTAGCCTGAATACTGCTGTGAGTATGGTTATTTATTTGCTGTTTTTGCTGTTGTCCCATAAGCAATATTATTATTGCAACGACAAGTAATAAATTGACAACTTCTGAAGCTTTCATTTCGTCTTCTCCTTTGATAATATCTATGCTTTTTATTTTGTTTGGGTTATCTTCTGACTGGTTTGAAATTTTATTATCATTAGTTTGAACTTTTAAAGGCGTATATCTAACACATTCTAATATTTGTCCTGTCGGACAAAAATAATTACACCATGGCTTTGCAATAAATAATGATAATAAAAGTGCTATTATGGCTATTGTTAATGGAATTATGGCTAAAGATTTAAAGGCAGAAAATGGTTCAATTTCTCCTAAATTAAACTTAATTCCTATAATTAACAGAAAAACTATAATGATTAGTATTGTTGGTCTAAGTGATTTAAGAAATTTACCAAGTTTGCCTGATATATTAATTTTTTTAGGTAAAATCTTACCTATAAGCTCTTGGGCAGCTCCAAAAGGACAATACCAAATGCAGTAAAAGGCTTTTCCAGATAATAGTGGAATGATAATTGCTAGACTTATTACTATTATTAAGAAAAACTGAGTATATATTGGAAATCCATTTGTACCGAAACTGTTAAATGTTTCTAGAGAGGCGAATCTTCCTAACCAAAATCCAGGAATAATAACAGCGGCTATTAAGATGTAATTTCTATATTTTGCCAACTTAGTAGGCATAAAATGGGCAAATAGAGCTATAATCAAAAATATAGCGGCTATTGTTTCGCTAATTATCTGTTTAATTTTTAAGTTCTCTCTAGCTATAGATATTTTTTCAAAAGAAGCTAATCTCCGTTTAACACTCTCTATAACAGCGTTACTTGTGTATGTTGCTCCTGTAACGCTGTCTATTCCTAATGTGGCTGCTTCTTTTGCTAATTTGCCATTCCAGCTATTTAATAGTTCTTTTTGAACTTTTTCAGCAAACGCTGGAGTTTCAGAATTATCAAGCATGATAATATCTATAATTTCTTTATTTGGATTTATACCAATAAGTAATGGAACTTTCCCGTTAAAGCCGTTTATATCACTGCACGATGGCATTGTTTGCAATAGCCAACCTAATTCTTTGTGGTTAACATCGAATAATTGAATTTCGTCTTCATTCAATTTATTCATTGAAGTTGCATCGGGGAATATTTTTTTTGCTTCATCTATACTTATTGCTTCTGCTTTTACATTTTCATCTTTGCTGAATATTTGACTAAAAGCATATCCGAAAAATTTCCCTTCTCTAGCAGAAATAGCCATAAGAATTGCTATAGCCAACAAAATAACATATAGCTTGTTAAAAACTTTTCTTATGAAATCCACTCTATTATTACCTNNGAAAAGAATAATGTTAAGCTAAGGTTTATGCTTTTGCTTCTAATTCTTCTATCGCTTTATCACGTTTTTTGGAATAAATACTTATAATATCGCCGTTTTTTATAGTTGTTTGTCCGTTTGGAATAATTGTTTTATTTTTGCGTCTGATCATAACTATAGTTGTAAGTCTTGAAATATCCAAATTCTTAATTTGTTTATCAACCCATGGATGCTCTTCTTTTATTGCAATTTCCCTGAGATTAATTCCTTTAACATTAATAAACCTTTCTGCGCCTATTACAAGAGTATCGCCAGCAAGTATTTTTGTATCGCCCTTAGGAATTACTACATCTTCTTCTCTAAGTNNGAGATTGTGTTTATCGTTTACATGAATTGTAATAAAGTGAACATCGTTTTCTTCTTCAACGTTGGTCAAGGTTTTTTGCTTAGAATATTGTTCAACAAAGCCGGCTGAAATAATACCTGTTGGAATGGCAACTATACCTACTCCTAAGAAAGATATTATTATTGCCATAACTTTTCCTATGGTGGTTATTGGGGTAATATCGCCGTAACCTACTGTTAATATTGTAGAAACAGCCCACCAAATGCCAGAAAAAGCATTGTTGAATTTATCTGGTTGAGCATCATGTTCTAAACTATACATACAAAGTGATGATGCGACCATTAACATTCCAATAAGGAAAATTGATGAGGCAAGTTGGTTTCTTTTTTCGTCAAGAACATTAATAATTACATTAAATGCGTCGTATTGGCTATTTATTCTAAATAATCTAAAAATTCTTACGACCCTTAACATTCTTAAAACTACTGTTCCAGTAGGAAATATAAAAGGTAGGAAGTAAGGGACAATAGTTAAAAAATCTATTACTCCGTAAAAAGAAAAAATAAAATACAGTTTTGCTTTCCAGTAACTTACTTTAGGATATAAATAATTTGCTGTCCAAACTCTAAGTAAATACTCTATTACAAATACAATAACTGTAAAAGATTCTATAAAACTTGTTATGTTTAAATACGGCTTAGATTCATCAAATGTCTCGAAAATAGTTACGGCTAAATTAGCAAATATTGCAATAACAATAAAGATATCAAAAGATTTGCTTACAACATCATCTTTATTGCCTATTTGAATTATTTCAAAAANNATGAAGTTGTACAGGGAACTTTACGTCATCCAATGGCAGCAATAGCCATATTTGTTTTTACTTTTGTTTTAATAAGTTTTAGAAAATTAAAAATACTTCCTATTGGGCGGCCAGCGGGGGCTTTATTAGGAGCCGTGCTTATGGTTTGCTTNNAGCATATTCTTTAATTAATTGGGACACAATATGTTTGCTTCTTGGAATGATGATAATTGCTGAATATTTGCGTGAAGCAAAACTTTTTGCAAAATTTTCAGGTTTATTTGAAAAAATAAACTCACCATTTGTGTTATTGTGTGCTGTTTGTATTGTTGCAGGACTTGCTTCTTCTATTTTGGTAAATGATCCGGTTTGTGTTGTATTAACGCCTCTTGTGCTTGAAATTTGCTTTCGAAAAAAGCTTAATCCATTTCCTTATCTTGTTGTTCTGGCTACAGGAAGCAATATAGGATCGGCACTGACATTAACTGGAAATCCTCAAAATATGATTATAGGCAGTATTTCTAAATTGAGTTTTATTAAATTTACTTCTTATATGTTACTTCCATTTATTGTTTGTGTTTTCATTAATCTTTTACTTGCTTACTTTTATTATGGCAATAAATTAAAGTTAGAGAATTCTGAGCCTGAAAATTTTGTGAGCGATAGTGATTCTGAAGATAATATCAATTTAGGAACTAATAAGAATAAAGTAATTGCTATATTGGGGCTTATTATTGCTTGTATTGGTTTTATAAGTGGTTCTTCTATGGCTTTTTCTGCACTTACAGGAGCTGCTTTGGTTATTGTTCTTAATAGAAAAGATCCAGCAGAGATATTTGCAAAAATAGAGTGGTCTTTGTTGTTATTTTTTGCTTCTTTATTTGTTGTTATTGGTGGATTACAGACTAGTGGTCTAGCAACAGTTATAACTGAAAAATCATTAGCACTCATTGCTGGTTCGAAAATAGAGCAAATATCTATTTTTACTGTAATTACTCTTGTAGGTTCAAATTTGCTTTCAAATGTTCCTTTTGTTCTTTTGGCTTCTTCTAGTGTTGCGGCAATGCAAAATTCTGTTTTGTTTTGGTATTTACTTGCTTTTGTCAGTACTATTGCAGGCAATTTAACTTTATTTGGATCAGTAGCAAATATGATTGTTGCAGAAGAAGCTGGGGATAAATGTAAAATTGAATTTTGGGCTTTTGCGAAGTTTGGTATTGTGTCTACTTTACTTTGTATTATAGCAGGAACGATTGTTTTATCTATTTTGCTTTAAAATAGTATAAAAAAAATACCCTTAGTAAATTATTAACTAAGGGTATTTTTTTACTTAGATATTAGCAATATCCACTAGCTGAATTGTAATGTGTGGGTGAGGGTGTCGGAGTAGACGGTGTTGAAGGCGTGCTTGGAGTAGTTCCGCTGCCAGTGCCTTCGGTTCCTTGACTACCTTGACCATCATTGCCTGATTTCCCGTCTGAACCTTCTTTACCATCTTTTTTGCTTCCATCGTTGGAATCGCCATCTTTACCAGGGGTATCTTCTGGGTCCTTAACCCATTCGTAATGACCTTGGGTTGGCTCACGTCCTGGTGTTCCTGGAGTTACTTTCCAATTTGTATTTACGTCTACCGTAATTTTTTCGTTTGTTTCTTTACTGTCTTCGCGAATGTAGATAGTTTTAGTATTTTCCCAATTTCCTTCTTTGTGATTGGAACCATTTGAACCATCGCCTGGAGTGCCATTACAGCAATTAGAACCACCATTGCATTTACCTTTTGAAGGGTCGCTTCCATCAGACCAATCAGAATCTTCGGTGTAAGAACCGCCTTCTTTAATCGTTTTTTCAGTAATACTAGTGTGTTCGTTTCCCCATCTATCTATTGTTTTTACGTTATTGTTTTCTTCTTCTTCGCTAGAAGGAGTTCCGTCTATTCCAGGGATATCCCAAGTTATGCTGCCTTTTGAGCCACCTTTATTTTCTGGCAAATACCCACCACTGCCTGTTGGAGGGTCTATTTCTTCTTCAGTGCCACCTACTGGAGTATACGAGGGTTCTCCTGGAGGTGTTCCTGGAGTTCCTGGTATCCAAACCCATGTGCCGCCTTCTATAGGAGCAGGAGGAGCTGGAGCAGGTTCTGGAAGAGGCCAGTCAATATGTTCGTTTACTCTTACTGTTTCTCTTGGACTCTGACAACTATCTTCGTCATAGTATTTTTTAAGAAAAGAAAATAAATCTTGCAATTCTATAGCGAATCCTGTTTCTGGGTCTACAAAAGTATAACCTTTTGTTATTTTTTCAACATTTATTTTTGTACCCATATTTTCGCCGGTGTCTGGAATAACAACTTCAATTCTATCTCCGTAATCTCGATAAGAAGATTTACAATCTTCGTTGCTTATTTCTTCTATTTTTATGTATCTAGCTGCATCTGGAAGTTGTGATAAATTCTGTATGAATTGGCTAGGAGGCTGGTTGTATACTTCATCTTTTTGTTGGAGAAGTAATTTTAGAAAGTCTCCATCTTTCATTCTAGGAGCGTAGTAATCTGAATATTTAACATTTGATGGAACAGAACTTCTTGGTTTGGTTTTTGTTAGATTTCCATAGCCAAGTTTATTAAGCCAATTTTGTAAATCTGCTGGTGGAGCTGATCTTGGTTGATCCAAGTGTAAATAAGAACTATTTAATGCGTTTTCTTTTTTATCCCATGTAATGCCAGGAGCTGTAAAATTCTGTATCATGTGGGCTAAGAATAAATTTTCTGCTCTATTACGCGTGGTAGAAGTATATTGAATCGGAAAATTCTTTAATACTTCATCTGAACTCATTTTTTCGTCAAATTTTTTATCGCCAATTTTATTTAGAGTTTTTTCTAATGTTGCATGAGCTACAAAATTTTGCAAATAAGCGTCTGACAAACCGCTTATGTATTGAGAAAGAGCATATCTGTCGTTTCTGTCAGTTACATCAAGATCTTGTGTTTTCCAAAATTCTGTAGGTATTTTGGTTATTCTAACCATTTTTTTTAGAGTTTTCATAGCGGCATTAGCGCCACCGCCTGCTTGTATACTTTTTGAAAGAATCAATAAGTTGTCGCCAGCACGGCATGTTTTGCCTTCTTTAATCTTTATTTCGGAAACAGTACCGTAATTACCTGCTTTAACTTTTATTTCTGTGCTGGAATCATTAAGAGGGGTAATAATAGCTATGTCCTCGTTAGCATTCTGAACTGGAGAATATTCTGCAACTAAGAGTTCTTTTACCACAAACTCTTTTACTTCTTTTCCCTTAACGGTTACGGTGGGAATTGCTACTGAAACAGCGCCTGTTGAGCCTTGTGTAAGATTTTCATATCCTGCGCCATCTGTAGAATCGCTATTTAATAGTGGTTCGGGTGACATTATGAAACGCCCATACATTAAACATTGCTGGTTACCGTATTCTCCTAAAGCATATACATTAATGTGATGTAAAAACCATACCTGTTGCATACCAAACATGTTTGAACCAGGTGTTTTGTTTGCTACATCTTCACAAACTATGGTTACTTTTCCTTCACCAGAACCAAAAGGATTTAGGATTTGCATGTCACATGTCGCGTGCTGTCCAACTGTGTTTTTGTATGGCTCGCTTTTTTTGCCATACCAGCGACCTGCTCGAAGTTTACTTTCAGCCCAGTTTAAACCGGAAATTGCGAGCATTTCTGCTTTTTTGACTGCGCTAACGGCTTTGGTATGCTTCATTTCGCCTGATGATTGATGCAATAAAGCGCTTACTATCGTAAAAAAGCCAAGACCTATAACAATAGCTACCGCAACTGCGGAACCTTTACGATTCATTTGTTTCCCTCCTTTAGAATATATTCATTAAAGTAACTTTATCTGTTACTATAAATTCTTTATCATTTGTTGTTAAAAATGTTAATTTGTATTCTATAACAGAACTACCATCACGCTTTACTTCAAAGCTACTTATTTTGCTAGAGTCTAAAATTTTACCTAGTGACAAATATGAACCTGTTACATTATCAAAATTAAATAGCACTAATTTGTCGTTTTCGTTAACGTAAAGCATTAAGACTTGGTTTAAATGATTACGGAAAATAAGCTGTGGATACCATTCGTTACTTTTTTGTGGATACAAAATTTGTGTTCCAAACTTAAGCTCATCAAATATTTTTTGGTCTATTCTTCGGGCATCGTGATAAACATCAAGTTTATTCATTAGGTTCCCTGCTTGACGGGAAGAGGAAAATACTGGATATAACATTGCCATCATAAGAAGAAATATTGAAGTGGCAATAAGAGTTTCCATTAAAGTAAAACCGCTGTTTTTATTATTCATTATAATTACTCTTTAATAATTTGGCTGAACTATTAATCTAGAAAGCTCAAAGTGATGATTCTTTTTAGAGCTTTCACTGTTTCCCCATTTAAAAGTGATGGTAACGTTATACAAATTGTTTTCAAGCTTTACATTAGATGTTGCTTTTAAACCTCTTAATAGCAGAATATCAGAGAATTGATTCTTTTTAAACTCATAGGTAATATCATTTTCTCCTAATTCTGAATCAGGTAAAACACCTTCAAACTGAATTTTTTGTTCAAGTGAGTTTAAATACCAATTACAGGCATTCATTGCAACTGTTGTGCCACGCAATAAGTTATGGCTATCGGTTGCAGTTGGGCTATAAGCCTTTGAAACGAATAAAAATAAAAGCGTAAAAATAATTAAACCAGCCATAACCTCAATTAAAGATAAGCCTAATTTGTTTTTATGTACATATTTTATAGGCATATTTTTTAATTGAGCACATTTTAAAAGCATAAATCTCTCCTTATACTCTTTTTATAATTTTTTTTTATTCAAATGTCAAATTTTATGGGATAAATATAAAAATACATGGTNNGAATGATTATATATTATGTTAAATTAATTTTTAAGAGGCAATATGATAAAAAAATTTAATGATTTTATAGAAAAAATCTCTGGTGTTCTAAGAGTTATTGAATTCGTTTTTGTTGTTCTTTCTGTTGTTTTGCTGGTAAATCTTTTTACTTNNCCGATGCATCTCAAAAGTTAAGCCAGGCTGCTATGGCTGTTAGTGATTGGATTGAAGCACAAACATCAACAATGGATTATAAGCCTGAAATTATGCTTACTCAGCTTGAAACGCGGGCTAAATTTGTTACTCATACAGTTCATTATGATATTACTATTGGAAAAAGTGTTGAAAACAGAATTTTATGGGATTATATTCCGGTAGGAAGCGCTGATGCAAAAATTTATTTTAAGGATAATAAGATACAGTTTTATATTCCATTAAGCGAAGTAAAAGCTTCTGATATTATTTTTGATGCAAAAAATGAGATTTTGACGGTTAATATACCTCAAGCAAAGTTAGATAAAGATATTGTTGAAATTCAGACAGCTACGGAAAAAGTGTTGATTGAGCAGAATAAATCATTAGTTCCGTTTTTGGGACCAGATACTCAGCCTATAATTGAAGAATTAAGAGCGGAAGCAAAACGTGAACTTATATTAACTGCAAATAAAGATTTAGAACTTCAAAAGAAAATTAATACTGAAGCTAGACAACTTATTACAGAATTTTTAAGAAAACTTTTTGCTGATTTTTTAAGCAGAGGTCATCGTAAACTAAATGTTGTTTACCCTTAAACAATAAAGTTATAAATCATTGTCAGAAAAAATCTTTTTTGATATAATCATTTTCCAATGAAAGAAATAGTTTTACCATTTTGCGTAGCTTGGATTGCCGGTATGCTTCTTACACCACTTGTAAGACGTATGGCGATAAAACTTGGTTTGGTTGACAGACCAGGAGCTAGAAAAATACATAAAAAGCCTATTCCTCGAATAGGTGGTGTTGCTTTATTTTTAGGAAGTTTAATCGGCGCATTGCCTTTTTTAAAAGAAAATAATGCAACAGTTGGAATACTTATAGCAAGTTGCTTTGTCTTTATAATTGGTCTTATAGACGATTTAATAGATTTGAAAGCGCGCGTAAAATTAGCGGCACAAATAATGGCAAGCATTATTTTGCTTTATTTTGGCGTGAAAATAAATATTATGACTGACTTTATAAGTGGACAAGGCGCTGTTCCACTTGGGCTTTTAACTTATCCTCTTACTTTGTTTTGGGTAGTTGGTCTAACTAACACAATAAACTTAGTTGATGGCGTCGATGGTCTTGCTGGTGGTATAGTATTTATAGCTTTGTCTACATTGCTTACAGTTAGAATGATGATACCTCAAATGCAGGAGCCAGGATTAATGAGTAATGTTGTAGTTCTTTCTGCTTCTACAATGGGGGTTTTGTTAGCTTTTTTAAAGTATAACGTAAATCCTGCGTCTATTTTTATGGGTGATTCAGGTGCTTATTTTTTGGGATTCTTAACGGCTTCTTTGGCTGTTGTTGGTGGGGCAAAAGGTTCGATTCTTTTCCCATTAATTATTCCTTTAATAGCTTTTGGTTTACCTGTGTTAGACGTTTTATTTGCAATTCTAAGAAGATATTTCAGGCATGTTCCAATTTTTCAGGCGGATAAAGAGCACTTGCATCATAGACTTTTAAAACGTGGCTTTTCTCAAAGGGAAACTACCAGGTTTTTATGGAAAGTTTCTTCTTGTTTTGGTTTTGTTGCTGTTTTAGTTGCCGATATTCCTCATAAAGGCGTAAACGCTGTTGCGGGCGTAGGNNATGAGCACAAAGAGTAAATGCACATTTGCCGATATAATGTTTCAAGAATCGGCTGTTTCGTATTTAAAAAATTCTTTTTTAAAAGGTAAATTACGACAAACTTATTTATTTTACGGCGATGAATCTTGTGGACGTCATAAAACGGCTTTGGCTTTTGCTTCTATGTTGCAATGTGAAAATTTAGTTTTATCATCCGAAGGAATTCCTGATTCATGCGGTGAATGTGAATCTTGTAGACGCATTAGTATGGGAACGCATCCTGACCTAATAGAAGTGTTCCCAGAAGGCAATGAAATTAGAATATCTCAAATAAGACGTATACAGGAATTAGCTTCATTAAAACCATCTTTTGGAAAATGGCAGATTTTTATTATTGATCCAGCTGATAAGCTTAATATTTCATCTGCAAATAGTCTTCTTAAAACATTAGAAGAAGCTCCAGAGCATGTTGTCTTTATAATGTTATCCAAAAGTATTGATAGCGTTATTCCGACAGTTGTAAGCCGCTCTGAAACTATACGTTTTAATTCTCCGTCTCATCAGCAAGCACGCGAAATGATTGCTGAAAAATATTCTATGAGTTTATATGATGCAGCGATTTGCTATTCATTATCGGAAGGCAGATTTGGTAAATCATTAGATATCGCAAATAATTTCGATGAAATAAAAATTCCAAAAGGAATAAAAACTTCACATCGAGATTATTTGGAATTCTTAGAGCTTAATGCTGAGTATATTCAAAATGAACTTGTAAAATCTCAAAGTTTGGATGAAGCTTTAAAAATGGCCGGTAAATTAATAACTAAACCTTATTTACCTTTACAGGCTGCCCTAAAAGGTTTTTGCAGATCATTATTTGTAAATTCTGGACTTCCTTATGCTTTTCCATTATTGTTTACGGATGCTTTATTTAAAAAACTAGATTATGGTATAAATCTAATGAAAAAAAGTTTAGAGGAATTGCTTGTAGAGGCAAAGAAATCTTATCCTGCTCCAATGTATAAGGAAGCAGAAAGCCTGCTTTTTACTACATTAGAAAAATGGAGTTCTATACAATTAGAGGAATTAATTTTGGGTTTATTAAATTGGTATGGAGATGCTTTAATAGCTTCTTGCGGTAGTAATGAAACTTTAATGTTGAACCTTGACCATAAAGAGGATATTATAACAGTTGCGAAGGTTGAAGGAACGTCTTTATTGCGATCTCGCATAGAAATGCTGGAAAATGCTTTATATATGTTACGCAGATATGTTCAGCCATCGTTTATAATAGAAAACTTGATTACGCAGATCGGAGGAACCGAAGCGTGAATTCTTTTGTAGCTGTAAGATTACGTAAACTTTCCGTTATATATTGGGCTAATAATCCTTTGGAATTAAATTTGAAGCCGACTGAACGTATTGTGGTTACAACTCAGCATGGTGTTGAACTTGGAACTGTTATGCGCATTGCTGAAAGAAAAACAGAGGGTATAGATGAAGAATCTGATCAATTTATTATTTCTGTAGAACGCAGAGCCAATGCTGATGATTTGGCTAAATTGCCAGAAATAGCAGAAAAAGAAAAAGAAGCTTTTTTAAAATCTCGCGAACTAATCGAAAAGCATGAACTTCCTATGAAGCTTTTAAAAGCTGAATACCTTTTTGATTATAGTAGACTTATTTTGTATTTTAAATCAGACAACAAAGTTGATTTTAGAGAACTTTTAAAAAGCTTGGCAAGTGCTTTTAAAACTCGTATAGAACTAAGACAGATTGGCGTTCGAGATGAAACTAAGTTGTTAGGCGGTTTGGGGTGTTGTGGAAAACAAGTTTGTTGTTCTCAGTTTATGAA
>LXOW01271539.1_pt1 | contig 36005 bp, 31 predicted proteins | sample 1368591 | NCBI WGS metagenome assembly LXOW01 (sample SAMN04884650, study PRJNA319009) | bovine gut metagenome | isolation source: Cow rumen | host: Bos taurus | place: Italy: Legnaro (PD) | collected 2014-07-09
TAATCATCTTTTGTCTCGGGGTTTCCGGACAGTTTGTTGCACCCATTGTCTATTCCTTTCTTTTAATTACACGTAGAGGTTTAGTTAGACATGAGGTGTATTAAAGGCGGGTCTGCATGGCAGCCAGCATGTTGCCGTAGACGTTGTTGAGTTCGGCCACCTTACGGGTGAGGGCGTCGACCTGCTCTTTGTACTTCACGATGCCTTCGGCCGAGTCGGTGAAGTTGTTGAGCATCACGGACATCTTCTCTTCGAATTCCTTGTTGAGGTTCATCTGGGTCGAGGCGTTGTTGATCTGCATCTCGTACATGGCGTTGATGCTGCTCAGGCTGGCCGACATCTTCTTCATCTCGTCGACATAGCTCACCTCGCCGCTCAGCGACTCGGCAGTCTCACGGTAGATGCTGGAGAGTGTGGCGACGGCTTCGGGGGCACCCTGCATGCTCTCAAGCAGCTTGCCGGCCTGGTTGGCCACATTGTCCAGGTTGCTCGTGAACTTGTCGGTGGCAGCGCTCACATTGGCCATCTTGTTCATGGCGTTGGCACTGTCGGCCAGATTCTGCATACCTTGACCCAGACGGTCGATAAGTTCGGGACTGATATGTGCATCTTCCAACATTTTGTCGAGTTTGGCACTCAGGGGATCCTGATTTTCGGCAATGAGTTTTCCGTTTTCGTCGACAGCAATGGGATTGTCTTCAATCATACCAGCCAGTTCAGGGTACACCAAACTCCAATCCCACTCCTTGTGAGGTGGCTCGAAAGCCGACAGGAAGAAGATGATTGTCTCGGTACCCATACCGACGATAAGCATCAGGTTAGCACCCGGCCAGTGCATGATTTTGAACAAGGCACCAATGATAACGACTGCTGCACCTATACCGTACAGCTTGGCCATAAAGTTCTTATACGCTTTACTGCGAACGATGTTGTCTATGAAGCTCATAATATCTATATTTTTTTGTGTTTGCTTATTATGTGTTGTTTAATTGCTTGTTTTGCTTAGCGAGCCACGTTGCTGGCGGTCTTCAGGTTGTCACCCTTCACACGGCCGAGGTAGGGCTGGACACAGCGGAATCCGATGTAACATTTGGCGGTGTCCATGAACTCGTAGCTGCGGGTCTGTACCTGAATGAAGTATTTCTGGTCTTTCCAACTACCGCCGCGAATCACTTTGCGCTTCATGGCCATGGGATCATCGTCCTTAGCGTTATAGTTGTAGTAAGGGCTTACGGCGTTGGCTACGAGGTAGGTCGACTCGTTGTAGGCGTCGAGGCACCATTCGCTCACGTTGCCGGCCATGTCGTACAAACCGTAGTCGTTGGGGGCATAGTGACCCACCATCAGGGTACGCACGCCACCGTCGTCATCGTAAGCGCCGCGCAGAGGCTCGTAGTTGGCCAAGAAGCATCCGTTCGGGTTGCGTACATAGGGGCCGCCCCAGGGGTAGCTCTGGGCTGCGATGCCGCCGCGGGCAGCATACTCCCATTCGCTCTCGGTGGGCAGACGGAAATCGTTCATCGTGCTGTAGTCAATGCTTCCCAAATAGTCGTTGAGCATGTTGCTGCGCCATACGCAGAAGGCTTTGGCCTGACGCCAGCTCACGCCAACCACGGGATAATTGTCGAAGGCGGGCGACGAGAAATAGCTGCGGGCGTAGTCCTCGTTCATCGAGTAGGCATAATCATGCACCCAGCACAGGGTGTCGGGGTAGATGTTGATATATTCGCGCTGTATCTGGCTGGAACGGTTGTTCAGGCCTTTGGGACGCACGGCGAAGGAGGTGCCGCGGTGTTCGCTCTTACTGGCAACGCCGTTTTCCTTCTTGGATACTTCCGCGTAATCTATATAATAATATTCATAATTCATCTTTGAAACATCGACTGTACGACGATGGTTGATGTCGATGATGTAGAATCCGCCGTCAATCAGAGCTTGACGCACATCGGCATCGGCATAGTCAATCTTAGTTTTGTAGTTGAGCATGGGCGGGTCGAGGGGTTCACCATATTTATCCTCTTCCACCAGGAAACCATCGATACCGGCCTCGCCCAGGATGCGACGTGCCACTGAGTCTCGTACGGCATTAACAAACTGACGATACTCGTTGTTGGTGATTTCGGTCTCATCCATGAAGAACGAGCCAATCTGCATCTTGCGCGGCTGCGACTGTTCACCGTAGGTGACATTCTGCGTACCGGCACCCATGGTGTAGTTGCCTTGGTTGATGAATACCATGCCTTTGAGGTCGATGTCCTCGAAGTAGGGACGGTCGGTCACGCCAACCAGTTCTCCCTTGTTGGACGAACCGCAGCTGTAGAACAATGCTGCCGAGGCGACGATGATGAGAACAAACTTTTTCATATTGTGTCCGTTTTTTTTATTTTTCTATAACGTGTTTTTTGCAAAAAATGTTTCTTTATATCGAGTTTGTTTTTGTTACAGGAGGAATCGTGTAGTGCGCGACACAGTAGGCGTTGTCTTGGGGGTGATGATGCGGAAGGTTCCGTTGACGAAGAGTTCGAGGGATCCCAAACTACGTCCTGACTTGAATGTGCCAAGTTTCGATGTGGTGAGGTCGTAGGCCACGCCCACGCGAAGCCAGTTGAGGTTTGCAAAGTTCCAGTTGACGCCTGCCAAGAAGGTGACTGCGTCGTTCAGGCGGTAACCCATGCCGGCCCAGAAGAAGTTCTCGTAGTCGAGCAGCAACGCCGCTTCGGCTTGGAAAACGGAGAAATCTGCGGTCTTGGCTAGTACAGAGGGTTTTAGTTTGAAGGCAGGGTTGAAGGGGAATGTGTATTCGTAGCCACCGATAAGGTAGAGTGTGCGTGCGTTGGTGAATGCCAACTCGTCGCTATGCGACCCCAGCAGGTTCTTGACCGAGAGGCCGACATAATATTGGCCGGGCACTTGGTAGTAGAGACCTGTGGATACATCGACAAGCATCTGGGCGGCGTCTTGATTGTGGATGGCGGGGTCGGAACTCTGGCTCGAGGGATTGCTTGGATCACCCGTCAGGTCGTTGATACCATAGAGGTTGTTTGTGTTGAAAGCAAAACTGTAAAGATTCAACTCCACACCGGCGGCCAGGTTGCCCGGACCCCAGTAGATGCGGAAGGCATAGTCGAGATTAATGGTGGTGTTGGTGTGGTAACCCACACGCTCCGAATTGAAGATAAGTCCAATGCCACCATGCAGCCACGATACTGGCATGTCAAACGATGCAAGGACGTTGGTGGGGGTTACACCTGGGTCAACATTGGGCGATGGTGACTGCAGTTTCAACCCCATCCACTGGTTGTTGTAGAGTGCCGAGAAAGAGAGGGCTCCCGAGCTACCCACGTAGGCGGGGTTGTAGCTCTGCTGGTTGAACATGAAATGAGTATATTGACCCTCGTTTTGTGCGGTTGCAATGGACAAAAATAGCACCATCATCACAAAAAATGATGCTGTTTTGCGTGTTCCGAGCAGTTCTCTCTGTCCCTGTTTTATTGCCACAGTGGCCTGTATTTTAGTGTTTTGTAGTCATATTGTATCGAATTACACCCCCTCCTTTTAGGGTGCAATTGATTGTGCAAAGATAATAATAATTATTAATATGGCCCAAAAAAAGTTTAATTTTTTTCTTTTTTTAGTCGAACGAGACTATGCGGGCCTGAGGGAATGAGGGCTGTAATGCCTTCAGAAGTTGTTCTGATTGCTGGCGGGTTAAGGGTATATTGAGCGAGACAATCAGCCTTTCGCTGCCATCCTGCTCCACGTAAATTTTCTCATGGTAGTAGTCGGGCAACTGCTGTCGCATAGCATAGACGACACCATGGTTGGCTACGGCGCCCAGTTGCACTTTGTATCGCTCGCCATGGCTCGTGTCGCTGGGTGCGAAGATTGGTATCTTGCTATTTTTCTGCGGTGTAACGCTGCTTTTAGGGGTGTTGTTCCGTATATGGGGAACGGAGTCGAAAAGTAGCTCCTGTGCTAACCATCGCTCCATATATCCGTCGGGCAGGATGCGCAGGGTTACGGGTTGGCATCCTCTGATACCCAGAGCTGTGGCGGCACGACGCGTCATGTCGAGTACCCCGCGTTTGGGACAGCGGTCGTTGATACGCACAATAACTTGTTTTCCAGTGTTTCTGTTGGTTACAAGGACGTATGTGCCGAACTTGATCTTCCAATGGGCGGCGGTGAATTTGTTTTGATCGAAAACCTCGCCGCTGGCTGTCTTGCGACCAACAAACATGTCGTGGTAGAAAGTACCGTGGTTAGGATATTCCGTCACCGTGTCGCTGGCCGAATAGTTCTGGGCATTCGAGGTGAAAGGTGAAAGATGAAAGGCGAAAGCTACGCCGATACCCAGCATTAGCTTGAATAATCGCTTTTGTATATTATTCCCTTTCATTTTCGTTTGCGTTGTTTACTTTACCAAACCACCGCGTCAGGGTGAAACCATTGGCCATGCAGTCGCAGCACCTGTTCAATGACGTCGCGCACACAGCCTTTGCCGCCTTCGTGGATGGAGATGTAGTCGGCTATCTCCTTGACTTCTACCGCAGCATCGGCGGGGCAGGCGGCTACGCCGGCCCGTTGAAGCAGAGGATAGTCGGGCAGGTCGTCACCCATATAGAGCACCTCTTCGTCACGCAAATTGTTTTTGCGTAGGAACTCCTCATAGGTCTTTATCTTGTCTCCGCAGCCGGTATAACATTGCGTCACTCCGAGCATGGCCATGCGGTTGTCGATACTCTTTGAAGTTGCGCCGCTGATGACTGCTACGGTATAGCCTTTTTTTACGGCATACTGTACTGCATATCCGTCTTTTATATTGCCACAACGCACCGTCTCGCCGTCGCCAAACACCCACACGTCACCCTGTGTCATCACGCCGTCGAAATCGAAGACGAAAGCCTTGATTGTATGTAGTTTCTCTTTGTAGTTAATCATGGGTTTGATGGATTTAATACTTGGTGGATGTTAATGGGCGTAGTCGAGCATTTGCTCATATACATTGCGCCAGCCTTGCCATCCATAGAGTTCGCCGAGGTTTTGGTTGTGTAGTATGCAGCAGAAGACACCGTTTACTTTCCTGACGCTGTCTATTAGTTTCTTATAGCGTTCGATGGCCTCTTCAGGGGTAAGTCTAAGGTATTTCTGCAGGGTGGTGTCCATCACGCAGAACGGATGTATCAGCAGTTCCGTTTCGTGGTCGCGTTCTAGGTCGTAGAAGGGGTATTCTGAACTGATACCGGCGCGGAAACCTGTGAGGTCGGCAAAGCCCATCGAGTAGTCGCGATGTATGCCGGCGTGCTGCAGGATACGATAGGAAGTAGGCATTTGCAGCCGCAGGAAATGGTATCGTGAGCGTCCGATGGGGCGGTGTATGATGCCTTCAAGACGGTGCGCCTCGATATCCACGTTTTGAGGATGTTCCAGCGAGTAGTAGCCGGGATGGATACCCACCTTGGCGTAGTCACCTATATGCTGCAGTAGTTCGCGAGTGTGTGGGTTTTGGTAATTGGAAGGTTTGTCGTACTGTCCGTAGTCGGCCAGCAATGCGAAGAATATCAGTCGGCTGGCAGGTGCCCGATGTCGCTGCTCTATGATGTAGTCGAAGGTGTCGAAAGGGTCGGCTTCTTGTCGTGTCAATACCCGTATGCGTCGTTGCACTTCGGGTAGGTCGTGGCGCACCAACAAATCGCGCAGTAGGCCTGTCACGGTACGGAATGCTCCTTTGTGGCGGAATGCCCAAGCTGCATCGATGTCGACGGTTTGGATAAAATGGTATTGCCGTTGCGGCAGCGGACTGTCTGGATAGCGTTCTTCGAGCATCCTGCGCAGCAGCATAGCCCATTGATCCACCACGGGCTCATCATGAAATCCGGCTTGCACAGCCAAGCACTCTTCGGAGGCAAATCTTCCGTGGAGGTCCTCATGGTGAGGTAGATACTCCTCGTAGCGGCTTACCATATAGAAGATTGCCGCCAGCAGGTCGAATGGCAGGTCGAGTTCTTTGCCGTAGACGGGGAAAAGCATCCACTGTCCGTCGTGTTGGAAAGGACGAGGCTCTTGCTCCTCTATCGAGGTGTGGAAAAGTAGTTTGCAGCTCTTGATATGAAGACTGTCGCCAATACGATGGGGGCCGTAGCAGAGTTTCATGTCGCCATAGCCGAGGAAGTATTCTTCGTCGGTGGTGATGCTGAAATCGGTATGCAGCAGGTGCTTGAAAAGCACTTTGAGCGTGTATCCCAGCCGATTGGTCAGTTTAGGTACGTATACGAGCAACATTCAAAGTGCAAAGATACAACTTTTTTTTGAATTGGCGACTTCTAGGTGCATTTTCTTTCCCAATGGGAGTGCTAAGTTATTGTCGCCCAGGTGTCCGAATGGAGCTCTGAACGCCACGGGGTAGTTGAATTCCGCCACCGCTTCACTCACAATTTCTTCTGCTGTATGTCCGAAGGGAATGGTGTTGTCGTGCATGTCGGTCATGCCGCCCACCACAAGTCCAGCCAGCCCTTCGAGCATCCCGCAGCGCTTGAGGTTCTGCATCATACGGTCGATATGATAGAGGTATTCGTCCAGGTCTTCGATAAGCAAAATCTTTCCGCGTGTATCTAATTGTGAACGGGAGCCGCAGAGGCTGTAGAGGATACTCAGATTTCCGCCCACCACCATGCCTTCGGTTACCCCCGGGACGGCGGATGTCTCTGTCAGCCATTGATAGTTGACCTTCTCTCCGAAGAGTGCCTTCCGTAGGCTTTCGGTGGCTGGTGTGGAATGCAAGTCAGCGGGAAAGTTAATAGGCATGGTGGCGTGTAGGGTGGGTAATCCTAACGTGCTGTGTATGTGGCTGTGCAGTATCGTTACATCACTATATCCCACTATCCATTTTGGACATTGTGCAAAACGGCTGAAATCGAGTTTGTCGATGATGCGCACCGTGCCGTAACCTCCCCGGCAGCAGAGTATGGCGTGGATGGAAGGGTCATCGAGAAGGTTTTGCAGCAAAGCGGCCCTGTGGGTGTCGCTGCCGGCCAGCTGGTTCTCACGCAGGTAGAGTCCTTCTGGTACTACCACCTGTAATCCCCACGATTCCAGCATCTGTATGGCTGGAGCCATCTCTTCGGGACTCACGGCCCGTGCTGTTGCCGCCAGCGCTACGCGGTCGCCGGCTTTCAGATAGGGTATCTCGTTCATCTTGTCGGTATAACGAATAAGTATTTAATAAATTGTATTGAAGTTTTTTTTTGCTACATACATTACTCCATATTAATTCTTCATAAACAAATAAACACACCATATAATATAGGCCCATTTTTGATGGATGACAAAAATCGATTCATAATGACGCGAAATGATGCATTGTGATGTCATTTGACGTATTTCGTCCCCCTCTAGTCGGACTTGGTACGGACTTGATACGGTGTTGATACGTCGTTGGTAGGGTCTTGATCTCTCTTTTTTCGGAGGTTATTTATAACTTTTTTTGGCCCATTCAAAAACTTTTCGTAACTTTGCACCTTGATTTCTAAAACCAAAACCGCTATGACTTTACGTGAAATAGTAGACAAACTCGGAGCCACCGTAGGGTTGGGCTCCGACAAACTGGATAGGGAAGAGGAGTTCTGCTTCGCCTCCGACTTGATGAGTGATGTGCTCACCCTAAAGGATACGCCAGTGCTCATTACCGGCCTGTGCAACGTGCAGACCATCCGTACATGCGACATGGCCAACCTTGAGGTGGTCATCTTTGTGCGCGGCAAGCGTCCCAGCGAGGATATGGTGGAGCTGGCCGACGAGAACGACATGATTCTCATCTGCACCCCCTATTCTATGTTCAAGACCTGCGGCATCCTCTACGGTGCCGGAATGAAGCCGTTATATTAAAAGAAAGAATTATGCATCAAGAATATACTGTAATAGAAGGTGACTTCGTGAATGCCGGCAAGGCATCCTCTTCGGTCAAGAAGACTCTCAAGCAGCTTAATGTGAATCCCCAGGTGGTGAAACGCGTCGTGGTTGCTCTATATGAGGCCGAAGTCAACGCCATTGCCCATGCTTATGGTGGCAAGGTGCTGGTGGATATCGACGCCGACAAAATCAAGATGGTGGTGGCCGACAAAGGACCTGGCATCCCCGACATCGCGCTTGCTATGCAGGAGGGCTACAGCACCGCCCGTCCCGAGGTGCGTGACATGGGCTTCGGTGCGGGCATGGGACTGCCCAATATGCAGAAGAATGTCGACAAGATGAACGTCACCAGCGAGGTGGGCGTAGGCACCACCGTCGAGATGGAAGTGAACTTCCAGTAGTTAAGTAGACAGTAGTTAAGTAGTTAAATAGAAAATGGCTTTTTATCACGCTCTACAGATAGAAGAGGACGGCTGCATCGGCTGTTCGCGCTGCATGAAGATATGCCCCACCGAGGCGATTCGCATCCATGGCGGCAAGGCTATCATACAGGAACACCGCTGCATCGACTGCGGCCGCTGCTACGAGGTGTGCCCCGTGCAAGCCATCAGCATCAAGGACGACGACTTTGGCATGTTCCGTCAATACCCTCATTCGGTGGCACTGCTGCCTTCGGTATTTCTGGGCCAGTTCCCCGACGATATCAGCGTGTCGAAGGTCTATGCCGCCCTCTATGAGTTGGGCTTTGCACATGTGATGGAAGTGGAGAGCGCCGCCATGATATACAAGGAGGCCAAGGAGAAGTATGCCCGTGAGCATCCCGACATACGGCCTCTTATTTCCTCTTTCTGTCCTGCCATCGTGCGTCTGATACAGATCAAGTACCCCTCTCTGGCCGAAAACGTGATGCCCATCAAGGTGCCGCTGGATCTCAGCGCTATGTATGCCATCGAGGAGCTGCAGCGTCGCGGCGTGCCGCGCGAACAGATAGGCCTCTTCTATATCACCCCCTGCGCTGCCAAGGTGGCCGCTGTCAAGGCTCCCGTGGGTGAGGAGAAGTCAATCATCGATGGCGTTATCAATATGAATATGCTCTACAACGGTGTTTACAAGCACATCAAGGCCATGGGCAAAAACCACCAGTTTCCGCCCGTTACGCGCCACCGACTGAGTGCAGACGCCGTGCTCAGCACCCTTACCAACGGCGAGCGACGCCTCTGCTCTGCCAAACGTTCCTATGCCATCGACGGCATACAGAACGTGATGGACTTCCTTGACAAGTTGGAGAACGACGAGGTGGAGGGCGTGGAGTTTCTCGAGCTGAGGGCTTGCGACCAAGGATGTGCTGGCGCCCTGCTGAGCTGTGACAACCGCTTCCTCTGCGGCGAGCGCATGTATGCCCGTGCCCGTCGCGCCGCCGAGCGCGAGCGCAACGGCGAGATGCCGCGCGACCGCGAGATGGATGAGTATAAGGATTTCCTGATAGATAATGCGACGCTCGACGAGGTGCAGCCCCGCTCCATGATGGTGCTTGATGAGAATATCTCGAAGGCGCTGGAGAAAATGGAACGTATCGAGCGCCTGAAGAGCCACCTGCCGCAGATTGACTGTGGCGTGTGCGGCGCCCCTACCTGCGAGGCATTCGCCACCGACGTTGTCTGCGACAAAGCTCATCTGGATCAATGTGTCTTCTATCGCTTGCATCAGGAAGCACAAGGCAAGATGACACTCCACGAGGGTCGCACCAATATGTACGCCGTGTGGGGCGACGACCGAATAAGTGGTGAGATTGAAGCTTAAAGAAGAGGGCCGCCTTAAAGGTGGCCGTTAGTTCAGCGATTCTTTTTTCTTGCTATAGGCAACAATAATCCAGCCGACGACTGGCAGGAGGGCGCCCAATGCGTAGGACCATCCGCGGCCGAGGCGGTGGTTCTTCCCGATGTGGTAGCCGATGCATCCGCTGATGGACATTAGGATCATAATGACGAATATTCCTCCGTGCGTTTCCGGTATTACAGTGCTTTTCTGCCAGTAGCGCAGCACAAACAGGATGGCCAGCACGCTCATAGTGGGACTGATTTTCTCAATTCCTTTCCTACCGGAGCAGATGTTCATCAGGACATACATGACGATGCCCAGCATGATGCCGTCGCTGATGCTATAGCATAATGGCATAAGGATGATGGTGATGAATGCCGGGATGGCCTCGCAGTAGTTTTCCCAATCGACCTTGACGACGTTGGATGCCATCATGACGCCCACGATGACGAGGGCAGGGCCTGTGGCGGCCGATGGGATGGCGAGGAAGAGGGGACTGAGGAACAGGGCCAGCGCAAAGCAGCAGGCGATGGTGAAGGCGGTGAGGCCCGTGCGGCCGCCTTGACCCACACCTGCGGCACTCTCCACAAAGGTGGTGGTGGTCGAGGCACCCAGCAGGGCTCCGGCGGTGGTGGCTACGGCGTCGGACATCAGCATGCGGCCGATACCGTCGACTCTGCCCTTCTTGTCCACCATGCCGGCCTTCATCGATACCCCCACCACGGTGCCTACGGTGTCGAAGAGGTCGACAAAAAGGAAGGTGAGCACCACGATGAGCATGTCGGGTGTGAAGATGTTGCTCCATTCGAGCTGACAGAAGATGGGCGCAATGGAAGGAGGTGTGTCGACAATACCATTAAAGTGGGTCACTCCCAGTGGTATGCCCACGAGGGTAGTGATAAGGATGCCCCAAAGGATGCCGCCCCTGACCTTCTGCACGATGAGCATGCCGGTGAGGAGGATGCCGCTAAGAGCCAGCAGGCTGTCACGGTTGCCGAAGTCGCCGAGGGTGACAAAGGTGGATTGGTCGGCGACGATGATGTTGCAGTTATTCAGGCCGATGAAGGCGATGAAAAGGCCGATACCGGCGCTGATGGCGGCCTTCATTCCTGTCGGGATGGTGTTGGCGATAAGTTCGCGTATCTTGAAGAGCGACAAGAGGATGAAGATGATACCCTCGAGGAATACCGCCGTCAGGGCGAACTGCCAGCTGTAGCCCATGCCGAGGCATACGGTATATACGAAGAAGGCGTTGAGACCCATGCCGGGTGCCAGGCCGAAGGGTTTCTTGGCGTAGATGGCCATCACCAGGGTGCCCACGATGGCGGCGAGGGCTGTGGCCGTGAAGACGGCGTTGGTGGGCATGCCTATAGGTCCCAAGGCGCTGAAGATGCCGGGGTTCACGGCCAAAATATAGGCCATAGTGAGGAAGGTGGTTACGCCGGCTGCTATCTCGGTCTTCGCGCGGTGTTGCGTAGAGTCGAAACCAAATAATCTCTTAAGCATTGCTATTATTTACAATGGGTTGTACTTCGATGATTTCGCCGTGGCGGCGGAAGTGTTCGGTGAGTTCGCGGTAGAATCGGTGACGGCTCAGAGTCTGTGTGTTGCCCACGATGATGAGTTTCATGCGAGCGCGGGTCATTGCCACGTTCATGCGCCTTAAGTCCCGCAGGAAGCCTATCTGTCCTTCGGCATTGTCGCGCACCAGGCTGATAACTATCACGTCGCGCTCCTGTCCCTGAAATCCGTCGACGGTGCCTACGGTGATGTGCCGTTTCAGTTTTCGGAAATAATGCTGCATCTTGAGCAGTCGGCGGATGAGTCGCGCTTGACCGCGGTAGGGGGTGATGATGCCGAAGTCGATACGTTCGTTCTCTATCTTCTGCGGCGAAATCATCTCTATGTAGTCGCGCAGCGCGTGTATGACGAGGCGCGCCTCTTGGGCGTTGGTGAGGGAGCCGGTCTTAGTTCGGAGTTCGGAAGTCGGAGTTCGGAGTTGTTGGACGTCAGCTATTTCTGACCTCTGACCTCCGACCTCTGACCTCGTCGAGGTATCCAGCCAAGTGAGTGGTGTGTCGAGCGGGGAGATTTGTCGGTGGGCGGCTTCGGGTGCGGCATCAAGGCGTCCATGGTAGAACCAGTACGACGGGAAACTCATAATCTCCTCGTTCATGCGGTATTGCGTGGTGAGCAGAGTGACACATTGCGGGTGCAGATCCACTACCTTTTGCATCAGCGTGTTGGCCAAGCCTCCTTTGGCGGCTGCGAGGCTTTTTACTGTGGGCGGCAGCTGCTGGTGGTCGCCGCCCATGACCACGCGGTCGGCCTTGAGAATGGCCGCCCAGCAGGCGGGCTCCAGGGCCTGTGCCGCCTCGTCGATGAAGAGGGTGCTGAAACGGCGCCGCTCCATGATGCGGTAGGCGCTGCCTATCAGCGTGCAACTCACCACGCGGGCCTGCTCGAAGAGGTCGGCGTTGATTTTTATCTCCAACTCAGTTTCGCGGTTGCGGAGTCGGTGGGCATGTTCACCTTTGGCGCCTTCGCGGAGGGTCTTGCGGATGTTCCACAGCTCGTGGTAGTCGGGATGGGCTGCATAGCGGCGCTCATAGCTGCAGTCGAGCATCTCGTCGCTCATTCTCAGGGGGTTGCCTACGCGCAACACGTGGATGCCACGTCGCATAAGCTGCTCGCTAATCCAGTCGACGGCGGCATTGCTGGGTGCGCAGACGAGCACCTGGGTCTCGCGCTGCAGGGTCTCGATGATGGCCTCTACCAGGGTGGTGGTCTTGCCGGTCCCCGGGGGGCCATGCACGATACTCACCTCCTGTGCCTCGGTAACACGCTGAATGGCATCCTGTTGGCTGGGATTGAGCCACGGAAAGCTGACTCGCGGCAACGAACGGAAGGTGGGTTTAGCGTTGCCGATTAGTACGTTGCGAAGTCGGACGAATCGCTCGTCTTCTTTGCGCTCTGCCTCCGAGAGGGACTCGGTCATTACGCGGAAACTGGTGTTGTCGACCCCCAGTTGCACCCCCAGTGGATGGTGCGCTGCGGTGTCGCGGAGACTTTGTGCCGCTGCCTTGTTTGTGAGGCTCACGCTCATTGCACCTTCGCCCACCAGTTCTACATAGCCTTGGTGTGGCAACTCCTTGGGACTGTTGTCTTGAAAATAGAAGAACGTTACCGGCTGGCCGGGTTCGAAGTCTAGCTCTACCTCGTCTTCGCCCACTTCGTAGCGCAACTGCAGGGTGAACTGTCCCAGTGCATTGTAGGCGGTGTCGCTCAGTGTGATGGGATAGCGGCACGAGGGTTCGCAGATGAGGGTGCCGCTCAGCGAGAGTCCTCGCTGCTCGAAGCTGCGACGGTAGCTTTCCTGCTCTTCCTGCAACTCCTGCGCCACCAGTGTGCGAAGGTGGCTGAAGTATGAGTTCACGTTCTCCACGAACGTGATAACGCAATGCCGTTGGGTTTATTGTATGGGTTGTCTGTAGCAGAGGAATCGCGGTGCCACAAGCAGTAGGATGATGGCTGCCGTAACCATTACGATTCCCCCAGTGGTGAGGTCAATGCCCTCTACGGTAGCGTAGGGCAGGGAGGAAACCCATGTGGCCACGCGGTCAGTTACCCACAGGGGACCCCGCACCAGCGCCGCCGTCAGACCGCAGGGAATGGCTATATAGAGTAATGAGGTGGCTAGGATTACGGCTGCCCAGGGCACGATAAGCACATTGGCGATAAGGAAATAGACGGGCAGACGGTGGAAGACGTCCACCATGATGGGTAGGGTGGCTAGAGTGGCCGCCATGCTCACTATGGCACTCTGTAAAAGTATGTTGTCGTGAATGTTGCCGATCAAAGGCTGGACCAGCAGTATGCCGGCCACGGCGGCGAACGAAAGTTGCCAGCTGATGTTGAAGAGCAGCGAAGGCTGTATGGCCAGCATCACGATGGCGGCCAGTGCCAGTAGGTTCAGCCGTTCGGTGCGGCGTCCTATCAGGTCGGCTACTATGAAGAGGCTGAACATCAAGGCGGCACGGAGAGTCGAGGGGGCGGCACCTGTAATCAAGGTGAATCCCCAGATGACAATCAATTGTATGGAACCCCGGATAATGCGGCCGCGCCGTTCGCGGTTCACCCAGAAAAGCAGGGCGCCTGTCAACGCAGCCATCAGGCCCACATGCAGGCCGCTCACGCAGAGCAGGTGCATGATGCCGCTGTCGCGGAAGGTTGCCTTCATTTGCGGGTCGAGGTCGCCTCGCCATCCTAACACCATGGCCTCAGCTACGCCGGCATAGCGCGACTCCAAGGGGCCTTGCTGCGCCCTGTGCAGTAGGGTAGATTGTAATCCGGAAAATCCAGAATTTCTGGTGGTTCTAGAGCCTCCGAAAGGCCTCGCAACCCCGATGATAAGCATCATAACTAGGGCCACCGGCACTAAGGGTGCTCTCCTTAAATCAAACGGGATCATCTGATAATTAACTCTTCCGGCAGCACTTTGGGTACGTAGTGTACGCCGTCTTGACGGTAGTAGGCGTGGTTGTCGGTTTCATGGATGGGGGTCAACTCAATTTTCTCGGCCCCTTTGCCTACGGCGAGAATCATCAGCGGAGAGTAGGGTAGTGCAAAGGTTTCCTGCACCTTGTCTGCATTAAAGGCCCCTATCATCAGCGTGTTGAGTCCCATCTCCACAGCCTTGAGGGCCATGCTCTGCAGGGCGATACCGAGGTCGATGTCCGCCAGTTTGCTTTCGGGTTGAGTGGAGCAGCAGATGATGAAAGCCTCGGGTTCTGTACCCGGTAGGGGTAGGTGCAGCTCGGGCAGGGCGGCGCCCATCTTTATTAGAGACAGCAGCCGGCCGGCACCACTCTCTCGGGTGACAGGCAGGAAGCGCAGGCTCTGGCGGTTACAACCCGAGGGGATGCGGCTGCATACGGCGATAATGCGTTCCAGTTCGGCACGACTCACCACATACTGCTTGTTATAGCCACGATAACTGCGGCTGCGGGTCAGCAGTTCGTCCACCGTATGACCGATGCGCTTGACCCTGATTTTTCCTTTTCCGAGGGTCTCTTCGTATCGTTTTTCGAGATAATTGTCTGCCATCCTTCAAAAAAAGTTTAATGTTTGATGTTTTTTGTTTAATATTGATATACAATGTTGTATGTGGTAGTTTGTACTCGCTTCAAAGAACAAAAGTACATCTTTTTTTTAAATATTTTTGTCAGTTCCAAAAATGTGTGTACTTTTGCACCCGATTTCGCGAGAGAAATCAACCTTTTTGATCTGCTAGCTCAGTTGGTTTAGAGCGCTTGCTTGACAGGCAAGAGGTCACAAGTTCAAATCTTGTGCAGATCACACCCCAACCGAGGCAATCTGACCGATTGCCTCGGTTTTTTGATTTGGGATAGAGAAGTTTTGCACAATAAAGTGGAAGAAGTGCCGTTATTACAAATTACAAGAGACTCTTTATCATGAAGCAAAACTTTGCATTGGTAGGTGTAGCGGGATATATTGCCCCGCGGCATATCAAGGCTATAGCCGATACAGGCAATATGCTCACGGCCGCCTACGACCGCTTCGACAGTGTGGGTCGACTCGATAGCTCGTTTCCCGATTGCTCGTTTTTTACCGACCAGGAGCAGTTTGACCGTTACTGCACCAAACGCCAGCAAGGCCCAGACCCTATCCAATGGCTGAGCATCTGCACTCCCAATCACACCCACGACGCCTTTATCCGTTATGGGCTGCGTCTGGGGTGCGACGTGATCTGCGAAAAGCCTCTGGTTCTTAATCCATATAATATTGACAACCTGATGCAGTTGGAGGAGCAGACGGGGCACAAGGCTTATACTATCCTGCAGTTGCGTCTGCACGACAGCATTGTGGCATTGAAAAAGAAGGTCGACGAAGGACCTAAGGATAAAGTCTACGATATTGACTTGACGTATATTACCTCGCGTGGCCGTTGGTACTATGCCTCGTGGAAGGGCGACCCCCGCAAGAGCGGCGGCGTGGCTACCAATATCGGTGTCCATTTCTACGATATGCTGCAGTGGATTTTCGGGCCGGTGCAAAAGAATGTGGTTCATGTGATGAGCCACGACCGTGTGGCAGGATACCTCGAACTGCGGCAGGCTCGCGTACGTTATTTCCTTAGTATCAATGCAGAATGTCTGCCTCCCAACGCCGTGCAAGGAGAAAAGCGAACTTATCGCACGTTGAAAATTGACGGCGAAGAGTTCGAATTCAGCCAGGGATTTACCGAGTTGCACACCAAGAGCTATGAGGAGATACTGTCGGGCCGCGGTTTCCGTATTAGCGAAGCACGCCCCTGCATTGAGATAGTGAGCGAAATTCGTTCCGCTACCCCCATCGGACTTAAAGGTGACTATCACCCTCTGGCCAAGCTGCCCATGGTACCGCACCCCTTTGGTTGGAATAATATTATTTGATTATGCAGATGGTGGATCTGAAAGGGCAGTACCTCAACATCAAGCCCGAGATAGATGCGGCGATACAAGAGGTCCTCGATAGCAGTGCTTTTATAGGTGGCCCTGTGGTGCAACGTTTCGCTGAACATCTGTCGCAGTATATGGGCGGCTGTCATGTGGTTACCTGTGCCAATGGTACCGACGCCCTCCAGTTGGCCCTTATGGCGCTGGATCTGCAACGCGGTGACGAGGTCATTGTGCCCGCCTTCACCTATGTGGCATCGGCCGAAGCCATCTCCCTGCTGGGCCTCACACCCGTGATGGTGGATGTCGACCCACGAACCTTCAATATGACGGCCGAGACAATGCGCAAAGGGTTGTCTCCCAAGACAAAAGCTGTTATTCCTGTGCACCTGTTCGGACAGAGTTGCGACATGGAACCCATCCTGCAGCTGGCCCGCGAGCATAACCTTTATGTCGTCGAGGACAATGCGCAAGCCATCGGGGCCGAATACACCTTTTCCGACGGCAGTGTTGCCAAGACAGGCACCATGGGTACCATCGGCTGCACCAGTTTTTTCCCTTCGAAGAATCTGGGTTGCTATGGCGACGGCGGAGCCCTCTTTACCCATGATCACCAGATGGCCGAACGACTGCGGATGCTGGCCAATCATGGGCAGCGCGAGAAATATTGCCATGCGCTGATAGGCTGCAACTCGCGACTTGATGCCTTACAGGCCGCTGTGTTGGATGTCAAGTTACGTCATCTGGACGAATATAACGACGCCCGACGTTCGGCTGCGGCTTATTATAACGAACACTTGCAACTGATAGACGGTGTTTCTTGTCCCGCTGAAGTCTGTGGAAAGCACGTGTATCACCAATATACACTTAAAGTGAACAATGGTCGGCGCGATGTCCTTCGCAGTTACCTCGCAGAACACGGCATTCCCACCATGGTTTACTATCCCTTGCCACTCCACCAGCAGGAGGCCTTCCGTGGCATCGGCCGCTTGGCCTTTGAATTGTCCGTCCACGACGCTGCCTCCTATTGTGCTGCCTCTGTCCTTTCCCTCCCCATGCACACCGAACTTACCCCCGATGACCAAGACCTGGTCGTTTCTGCCATTCGTGATTTCTTTAACTTATAACCATTAAACCTTAATCCCATAATGTACATCCACGAATCCTCATATGTCGACTCCGACGTGCAGATAGGCGAAGGTACCAAAGTGTGGCACTTTTGTCATATCCAGCAGGGTGCTACTATTGGCCGTAATTGTTCTCTGGGACAGAATGTTAATGTGGGTCCCCGTGTCAAGATTGGTGACGGAGTGCGTATACAGAACAATGTGAGCATCTATGAGGGAGTGACGTTGGAAGATAACGTATTCTGCGGCCCTTCTTGTGTCTTCACCAACGTGCTTACCCCTCGTGCCCATTTTCCTGTACATGGCGACTACCAACCCACGGTGGTGAAAGAGGGTGCTTCTTTGGGAGCCAATAGCACGGTGGTGTGCGGCCATACCATTGGTCGTAGCGCCATGGTGGCCGCCGGTGCCGTGGTAACCTCCGATGTACCCGACTATGCTCTTATGATGGGTGTCCCTGCCCGCAGGGTGGGGTGGGTGTGCGAATGTGGCAAGCGATTGGATGACAGGCTACAATGCTCCTGCGGTCGGCAGTACGAGATGAAGAATGAAGAACTAAGAATTAAAAATGAAGAGGCTTCTTAGCATCGTGGGGGCGCGCCCTCAGTTCATGAAAGCTGCCGCCCTGTGGCGGGCTGCCGGTGGGGTAGGGGCGGTGGATCTCCGACTGCTCCACACGGGGCAGCATTACGACCGCGAGATGAGCGAAGTTTTCTTCGACGAGCTGCAACTTCCTCGCCCGGATTATCAGCTTCATGTGGGTTCTGCCACCCACGCTATGCAGACGGCTCGGATGCTCGAAGGCATTGAGGAGGTGCTACTCCGCGACCGCTTTGACGGTGTCATCGTCTATGGCGACACCAACAGCACGTTGGCCGGCGCATTGGCGGCTGCCAAATTGCAGATACCTGTCTACCATGTCGAAGCGGGCCTTCGCTCTAATAATATGGCTATGCCCGAGGAGCAGAACCGTATCGTTGCCGATCATCTCTCCTCCCTATGCTTTGCCCCCACGCAAACTGCCGTGGAGAATCTGCAGCACGAGGGACTCTCGCTGAAAACACGGCTGAGCGGTGATGTGATGTACGACAACAGCCTCTATTATGCCTCCTTGGCTACCGAGAAGAACAATGTGCTTGACCGCCTGGGATTAATCCCAGGTGAATATGTGCTGGCTACCGTACACCGCGATTTCAACACCGACAACCCCGACCGATTGAATTCCATTATGCAGGCCCTTAGTGAGATAGCTCGAAACGCTCGCGTTATACTCCCCCTCCACCCTCGCACCGCCCAACGGCTCTCCTCTCTCCACGCTTCGCTATCTACTCTCAGTATCCTCCCCCCTGCATCTTTCTTCGATATGATTGAGTTGGAGCGTCATGCGCAGGTGGTGCTGACCGATAGCGGCGGAGTGCAGAAGGAAGCCTTCTTCTATGGTGTGTCTACAGTTATCTTACGACCAGAGACAGAATGGGTAGAGATTGTGGAGCAGGATGCCGGCATACTGGCCGATGCCGACCCGCAGCGTATCATCGATGCCTACCATCGGCTGTCTGGCCATAGGGTGACTTTCCCGTCCCTCTTCGGCGACGGTCATGCTGCCGAATATATTCTAAGAGAAATACTTGATTTCGTCGATTAAACGCGACGGAGAGTCTGCAGAGTGTGTGTATAGGTCTGCAGGCGTTCGTTATAGATGCCTTGACTGTCGAGCCGGTCGATACGCACCTGTCCCGAGGCGTGTATGATACGGCCGTCGCCCATGCAGATGCCAACATGGATGATTCGACCTTCGGGATTGCGGAAGAAAGCCAGGTCGTCACGCTGCATGTCGCACAAACATACCTCAACACCGCAGGTGGCCTGCTGTGAGGCGTCGCGTGGAAGCCATATACCGTTGGCTTTGAAACACACTTGGGTGAGTCCCGAACAGTCAATACCTCCGGTGGAACGCCCTCCCCAAAGGTATGGGGTGTCGAGGAAAAGACGTTCGGCAAGGTCGGCGGCACTCTCGAAAGGAATATACTGTTTGTTGTCGACCCATCCCTCATACCCGTCGTAACAACTGCGGATTAGACTCCATTTCTCTTGGAGGTCAACGACTTCGATGGTATCGCCAAGCAGCAGCTGGTTTACCATCTCGCTGCGGTCGGATGCTTCGGCCCGCATGGGCACGGCAGATAAAAAACAATATCCTTTCATTTGTGTTATATTAGACCTCGTTCGATGGAGATGACAATACGGTCGATAAGGTCGTCCTTTTTGTTGTGTTTGGGGTCGAAGGTTTCTTTGAGGTTATAGCCGAAGAGCTTTGCCAAAGTCTGGTAGAGACCGGCACGAAGCGATCCACGCAGTTCGCCTACGATGCGGTAGGCGGTACGTTCGGTCTCGCGGTCGATAAGTTTGATAAGCACGAGACCTTGCGAGAAGGTGTAATTGGATATTTCGTCCTTATAGTCGGCCAGCAGTTTGGTTTCTGCTTCTTTGATGGCCTGTTTCCGCTGACGTTTGGGAAGGGCGGCAATCTCTACTTCTAGGGCATCGAGACGCCGTTTGCCTTCTTTGGCATAGGGCAGCATGAGTTTGACGTTGCGTATGAGTTTCTGGTTGTTGCGAATCTCTTTCTGGGTAAGTAGCAGTCCGGAGGAATAAATCTGTACGTCGCGTAAAATATATAAAGGGATAGTGTCGCCATCGACGACGGTGGCGAAGGTGTGGTGGGTCTGCGGTTGTACGGGACGTAACTGTCTTGCGGTTTCGACAGGCTTGTGGTCGACTGCTTTGAGACGGAGCCGGGTGTCCGGCTGACCTTGGGTTGCAAATGAGAAGAACAGCAGCAACAGCAGTACGGAGTGTGACCTTGTGTTTTTCATATGCGGTTCGAAATAATAACTTTTTTTTCTCTCTTTTAGTATTCGTATGCTCTATTTTCCTGCGGATTTCCTGCAAAAAATCTTAAAAAGATATGGTGCAGGTATGTGTTTGAAAAAAAAAGTGTATTTTTGCATCCGCTTTTCTTCTCGCAAAAGGAAGGAGTTTGCAGGTGGAGTGACTGTCTCCCAGTATGATGCGGAAGGAAGGTTACTGCGGATATGGCGTAATTGGTAGCCGCGCAAGACTTAGGATCTTGTTCCGAGAGGAGTGGGGGTTCGAGCCCCCCTATCCGCACAAACGAATTGAAAATTGAATAATAAAAATTGGAACACCGGCAAGAAATGCTCACGGCAGAAAGGCGTGGGTTTTATGCTGTGTTTCTTTTTTTTATTCGCGCAGGCGCACGCGAGTTATTTGTTAATCCCGATGGACGAGGTGCAGAAGAACCACCTGAAGGCCTATGGGATAGCTTATTGGACACTGCAACGCGAAGCAGAGGTGACTTGGTTGCTTAATTACCGTGGTGGTACTTTTATGACCAAGTATGCTGATGTCATAGAGCGCGAGTGCAAGTTGCGTGGAGTGACCTGCGAGGTGATTGCTGACGGACAGTCGTCGGCCATCCTAAGCCATATTGCCGATCCCGCCGTCAATATGGATGCTGTAAAATTGCAGAAAGCGCCTAAGATAGCTGTTTATTCTCCAAAAAACAAGTTGCCGTGGGACGATGCAGTGACCCTGGTGCTCACCTATGCTGAAATACCCTACGACGTAATCTATGACGAAGAGGTGATGGCGGGCGTGCTGCCGGGCTACGACTGGTTGCACCTGCACCATGAGGACTTTACAGGCCAGTATGGCAAATTCTGGGGGAATTACCGCAATCAGCAGTGGTATATCGAGGACGTACGTCAGCAGGAGGCCATGGCCGCCAAATTGGGCTTTAGCAAAGTGAGTCTGCTGAAGCTGGCTGTGGTGAAGAAAATCAGAGACTTTGTGATGGGAGGAGGATTCCTCTTCGCCATGTGTTCGGCCCCAGACAGCTACGATGTGGCGCTGGCCGCCGACGGAGTGGATATCTGCGACGTGATGTTCGACGGCGATCCCATACAGCCTGGTGCTCAGGATGCACTGGATTATAGTAAGTGCTTTGCCTTTAAAGACTTCCGGATCAGCACCAACCCTACCGAATACGAGATTTCCACTATCGACATCGACGACCGTGCCCGTCAGCGCCGTGTGAACGAGAAGAACGACTTCTTTGTGCTTTTCGACTTTTCGGCCAAGTGGGATTGGGTGCCTACCATGCTGACGCAAAACCACACACGCTTAGTGCATGGATTTATGGGTCAGACTACCGCTTTCCGCCGCGAGACGGTGAAGAGCGGCTGTGTAATTTTGGCTGAAAACAAGGAGTTGGGTGAAGTCCGCTACCTGCACGGCGAGTACGGGAAAGGTACATGGACCTTTCTTGGTGGACACGACCCCGAAGATTACCGACATTTTATCGGCGACCCGCCGACTGACCTCTCGCTATATCCTAATTCTGCGGGATACAGGCTGATACTCAACAATATATTGTTCCCTGCAGCAAAAAAAGAGAAACACAAAACATGATGAAGAAGATATTGACAAGCTTAGTGTGCTTAATGGGTTTGATGGGCAATATGGCTCAGTCCCAGAATGGCACATGGACAATCTACAACACGAAGAACTCCGACATCGCGAGTAATAACATTGCGGCGGTGGCCGCCGACAGTAAAGGCGCATGGGTAGGTACCTACCAGGGCCTGTGCAGGCTTAACGGTGCTTCATGGCTCGACTACGCCATGTTCAACGAAAAGCTTAAAGACCAGTCCATCAACTGTCTGATGGTCGACGCTCGAGGCGTGGTGTGGATTGGTACCGACGACTATGGCGTTATTGAATTCGACGGCACCCATTGGACCGAGTATACCACTGAGACCCGCCGTCTGAAGATGAAGTTTGTCAAGGAGATAGTTCAAGACAAGGACGGAGTGTTCTGGATTGGTGTGACACTGGGTGGTGTGGTGCGCTACGATGGCTACACCTGGGAGAAATACACTCCCGACGATTGCGGCCTCTTAAGTGACTTTATACTCGATTTGGCGGTAGACCGTGCCAACCGCAAGTGGATTACCACCAATGGAGGCGTGAGCGTGTATAACGACCGCCGTTGGGTGAATTATACCGTCGACAACTCGGGTTTGCCCGACAATATCGTGCCTGCCATCGCTATCGACAAGAACAATGTCAAGTGGTTCGGCACCCTCAACGGATTGGCCAGTTTTGACGGCGAGGATTGGAAGATATGGAACACATCCAACAGCCCTATGCCTGGCAATCAGGTGAATGATATCGTCTTCGATTCCGAGGGTATGCTATGGATTGCCACCAGTGCCGGTGCCGCGGTATTCGATGGCGAGAGCCGCTGGGTGGTCTTCACCTCCAAGAATAGCCCGTTGCCCTCAGGTAATATCTACAAGGTCTCTGTGGGCAAAAATGGCGACTGCTGGTTCGGCAGCGACAGCAAGGGCCTTGCCCGCCTGTCGGGTTTCAAGATGCCTGCCCCAGTAGTAACAAATGATGTCACAGCAACCCCCGGAACTTCCGGTGTCTCAGGAACCACCGAAAATGCAGGAGAAGCCAATACGCCTAATCAGCCCAACGACGAACGGGTGCGAATCAACCCCCATCTGAGCGAGGGTTATGTCACCATCACCTTTGAAAGCCCCTCGGCCACCATTACCTTCACCGACAAGAGCGGCAAGGTGGTCAAGACGTTGACCAACTATCGCAACAACCAGAAGATTATGATCAACCGCATGGCCAAGGGAATGTATACCGTAGGTGTGATAACCGTAAGGGGTGAGAAACGCATCAAGTTCAACCTGAAATAAGGTTTAGTGTTTACTGTTTAAAGTTTAGTGAGATGAAGAGATTGCTTTTGATTGGGTTAATGGGTCTAATGGGTTTGATGGGCATTAGTGCCTTTGCCCAGCAGCTTGACCCGGTGAAGTGGACCTACAGCGTGAAAGAAACCTCGGCCACCGAGGCAGAATTAGTGTTTACCGCTAAGTTGGATGCTGGATGGCACCTCTATTCGCAGTATACCGACCCCAACGGGCCGTTGGCTATCGAGTTCAACTTCAGCGACAGCAAAGACTATCAACGTATTGGTAAAGTGCAGGAACCCAAGCCCCACGAGGAGATGGACGACATCTTCCAGTGCGTGGTCAAGTCGTTCAGCGGCACCGTGACCTTCCGTCAGAAGGTGAAACGTCTTTCGGACAAGGATTTTACCGTAAAGGGAACCGTCAGTTACCAACTCTGCAACGACGGCAGTTGCATCGCCCCCGAGGATCACGACTTCTCATTTAAGGTGAAAGGGGCCCAGGAAGAGGCTGTGACTGAGGAAACCGTAGAGGCAACTCTGGATACCTTGGAAAATCATGATGCTCTGGCAGAGGCAAACAATGAAGAAGAGCCTATTGCGCCAGAGAAAGAGAAGAAAAGCCAGAGCCTGCTGGTGATATTCCTGCTGGCCATCGGCGGCGGTATCCTCACTATGTTCACCCCCTGCGTCTTCCCCATGATTCCTATGACGGTGAATTTCTTTATGCATGGCAGTGACAACAAGCGCAAGAACCGTCGTCAGGCATGGTTCTTCGGCTTTTCTATTGTGTTTATCTTTGCCGTCTTGGGTGCCATCCTGGCCCTCATCTTCGGTCCCGAGGCGCTCTACTTTATCGGCACCCACTGGATTCCTAACCTGCTTTTCTTCATCATTTTCTTCGTCTTCGCGCTGAGTTTCTTCGGCCTGTTTGAAATCAAGATGCCGGAGAAGTGGGTCAACGCCAGCGACGAGCAGGCCGACAAAGGTGGTCTGCTGGCTCCATTCTTCATCGCTTTGACCACTGTGCTGGTGTCCTTCAGCTGCACCGGTCCTATTCTGGGAGCTGCTTTGGTGGGCCTTACCACCAGTTCTACCGACCGCTGGGTGAGTCTCGTCACCATGCTGGGCTTCGGCATCGGCTTTGCCGCCCCCTTCACCCTGCTGGCTATGTTCCCGCAGGCGCTGAAGAACATGAAGAGTGGCTCGTGGCTCAACACTGTCAAGGTGACCTTTGCTTTCCTCGAACTGGCCTTCGGTCTCAAGTTCCTGCAGATGGCTGACCTCTACTGCAACTGGGGTCTCCTGCCTCGCGATATCTATCTGGCCCTGTGGATTGTCATTTTCGGCATGTTGGGCTTCTACCTGCTCGGCAAGTTGCGCTTCAAGGGCGATGACGAGGTGAAGCAGATTAGCACCCTGCGCCTGTTTTTGGCTATTGCTGTGCTGGCCTTCACGGTGTGGATGATCCCCGGCCTCTGGGGAGCTCCGCTCAAGAGTCTCAGTGGATTCCTGCCGCCCCAGTCGAGCCAGGAATTCGACATGGAACGCATCGTGGCAGAGAATCAGCCAACACAGCTCTCCACTCTCCACTCTCCGCTCTCCACCCTCCCGGCCGACCGCAAGTATGCCGACAAACTGCATGTGCCGCTGGGATTCGAGGCTTTCTTCGACCTCGACGAGGCCAAAGCCTATGCCCGTCAGCAAGGCAAGCCCGTCTTTATCGACTTCACCGGCAAGACCTGCGCCAACTGCCGTGAGATGGAACACTATGTGTGGACCGACCCCGAGGTGAAGCGCCTGCTCAACGAGGAGTTTGTCATGGTGTCGCTCTATGCCGACGAGAACACCATCACGCTGCCCGAGGAGGAGTGGGTGACCGACGACAAAGGTCATGTGCTCAAGACCCTCGGCCGCAAGAACCTCAACTATCAGAAGACCGAGTTTAATATGAACGCCCAGCCCTACTATGTCATCGTCGACGCCGACGGCAAGGTGCTCACCAAAGAGAACTACAAATACGACCGCGACGTGCAGAAGTTCGTACGCTGGCTCAACGAAGGTATTGCAAACAACAAGCAAGATAAAGAAACGAAATGAAAAAGACGCTGCTCCTTTCACTCATTACAATTACACTGAACGCTATACTTGTGGCTGCACCAGTGACGCCTGAGCGGGCCCGTCAGGTGGCAGTGAATTTCTGGAACTCTCATTATCCTGACACACAGAAGCCGGTCGATGATATGCAGCCGGTAATCGTTGACGGTCTCGCCAATATGTATTTCTTCGCCAACGGCGAGGAGGGCTTTGTTATTGTCTCTGCCGACGACCGGCTACGTCCTGTACTGGGCTATTCCTTCGACACCCCTTTCTCCAAGGAGGTGAATCCCGAGTTGCGCTATTGGCTGTCGGGCTATGAACAACGGATCGAAGCCCTGAAAGAGGGTGAGCGTGCCGCCGACCCGCGTTGGCTTACCGTCGATAATGTCCCAGAAGCTCCTGTGTCGATGCAGATGGTGAATCCTTTGGTGGAAACCCAATGGGACCAGGGCTCTCCTTACAACCGCCTCTGTCCCTACGACACCACATACCACATGTTTACATGGGTGGGCTGCGCGGCTACCGCTATGGCTCAGGTGATGAAACGCTGGAACCACCCTTCGTGCGGTACAGGAAGTCACAGCTATGTGCATTATGATGAGGATAATCCGGGTGTCTCATATGGCATGCTGTCTGCTGACTTCGCACACACCACCTACCGCTGGGAAGAGATGCGAAACAGCTATAGCTCCGGTATGGGTTACCCTGACGTGGAGATTATGCCGGTGGCTACGATTTCGTATCATTGCGGTGTGGCACTGGACATGATGTATGGTGTATCTGGCAGTGGCGCATATATAACATGCGGTGCATGGAATACCTCCTGTGTGGTGAGCGCTTTTGTCGATTATTTCAAATACAAGCCCACGCTCACCCCTCAGTCTCGTGAGAACTTCACAGAGAGTATGTGGGCTGCGATGGTGGATGCCGACCTGGCGGCCGGCCGTCCCGTCTATTATTCCGGCCGTGATGTTTCTGGCGGCCACGCCTTTATACTCGACGGCTCCAATCTTGACACGATGTATCACTTCAACTGGGGCTGGAGTGGTTATGGCGACGGATTCTATTACTTGAACAACCTCGCGCCCAGCGCCACCGGTGCCGGCGGCAATGCCTCCCATACCTACAACCTGTCTCAGGTCGCCGTCTTCGGCATCGAACCCGACGAGGAACTCATAGATACTATTGATGTCTACGACACCGTCTGCAGCAACCGCACCACGTTCACTTTCCGTGATTACACCATCCCGGCGGTTACGTGCGACACCATGTTCCGGTACCTTGACACCATCTTCTACCTACACCTCGCGCGTGTAAGTATGAAGGTGGCTATCTTCCGTCCCAACGGGGCCGAGGGAGACGAGTTCTCGCAGCAGTTCTGCATCACCGACGGCATCGCGATGCCCGAGTGCCCGTTCACCCGTAGCGACAGCTTGGTATTCGCCGGTTGGTGTACCAACCGCAACTGCAGCGGCACGGTATATCATGCCGGTGATATGGTGCGGTTGAGCAGCAACACCACCTTCTATGCCAAGTGGCGCGACCCGTCGGTGGGAATCGACGACGTGAAGGAGGCCGACATCATGCTCTGGCCCAACCCCATGTGCGACGAGCTGACGTTGGTGCTTCCCGCCGCGGGCGAATGCTATCTCTTTGATGCCATGGGGCGTATGTTGATCAGGCGGAGCCTCTCTGCAGGAGAAAGCAAAGTTCAGGTGGGAGACCTCCCTGCAGGCCTTTATACCGTGCAGGTACGCACCTCTGAGGGGATATATAACAAACGAGTAATCAAGAGATAGTAAAAATATTTTAAGAAAAATTTGGCCGGAAGGAAAAATCTTCGTACTTTTGCACCCGATTTTCAAAGGGACAAGTCCCATGGAAATAAGAGAGTGCGGGGTAGAGCAGTGGTAGCTCGTCGGGCTCATAACCCGGAGGTCGTCGGTTCGAATCCTTCCCCCGCTACCTAAATCAGACAGGCAGGTTGCATTAGCAACCTGCTTTTTTTATGTCGTCCACCGTTGCAAGCTTGCTTGCATAAAGGTGGACGGCATGAAAAAAGCAAAGCCCGCTCTGCGGACTGCCTGTCTGATTTAGGTGAAGCCCCCCACTTACGGATCGCGAGCGTAGCGAGTCAATCCTTCCCCGCGGGCTTTATGCCCGCAATTCTTCCCCCGCCTTTAACGGACTTCCCCCGTTATTCGAATCATACTCGCTTGTTCTTCGGTTGTTCTTCGGAGAAATCCGAAGAACAACCGAAGAACAAAGGTTGAACAATCGGGAAAAACCTGGAGGAAAAATGCGAAGATACACCTCTTCGCCGACTAACATTAGACAGGCAGGTTGCCCATCGGCAACCTGCTTTCCCTTTGTCGACTTGTTATCTACTTGGTTGTTTGCGTTTTTGTTGATAAAAACAGCGGGGACCCTGTCTGCTATAAGATTATTATTTGTATTTTTGCAGTGAATTATAATCGCATTGTTATGGATCCGAGAAGTGAAGCGATAGGCCCGAAATTTATTGATATTCAGAAGATACTGAAGGATAAGAGGGTTAAAGTGCCTCGTTGTGTGGTGCGGTTGGCGGAGCGTATACTCCATGTGTCGGAGATCAACGCGGGTATCTATCTGAACCGAGAGTACTTCGGGTTGGATTTTGTGAATAAGTTCATGGAGGGGAAGGACCCTCAGGATTTGAATGTCACGGTCGTGACCCGCGGCCAGGAGAATATCCCCATCGACGGCCACCCCATGGTGGTGGGCAACCATCCGCTGGGCGGTCCTGACGGCTTGGCCCTGATGGGCGCCGTGGGGCGTGTGAGGCGGGATATTAAGTTTCCCGTCAACGACTTCCTGCTCTATCTGCCGGGCCTGAAAGAACTCTTTTATCCTATCGACAAGGTAAACAAAAGCCGTGCGTTGGCGACTTTGGAGGAGGCTTTCGCTGGCGAGACGGCCTTGCTCTATTTCCCCGCGGGCCTCTGCTCCCGTCTGCAGCACGGTGAGATTCGCGATCTGGAATGGAAAGCTACCTTTATCAAGAAGGCTGTAAAATACCAGCGCGATGTGGTGCCGGTATTCACCGACGCCCGCAACCGTATGCGATTCTATCGCTTGGCCAATCTGCGCAAGGCCTTGGGCATCAAGTTTAACTTCGAGATGGCGCTGTTGCCGGCCGAACTGTTTGCCCAGCGCGGCAAGACCTTCACCATCACCTTCGGACGCCCTATCCCCTGGCAAACCTTCGACAACCGGCACACCCCCGCCGAGTGGGCTCAGCTGGTGAAGGACCATGTGTATAAATTGAAAGAGAACCCCGAAGCTCCGTTTGAAATATGAAAGACCTGAGTTACATAGCACCGCCCGTCGACAGGGAGTTGATCAAGAAAGAGTTGAAGCAGAAGCATTTTCTGCGCATGACCAACCGCGGCAACAAGGAGATATACATCACCACGGCGCACCTCTCGCCCAATATCATGCGCGAGATAGGCCGTCTGCGCGAGCTGAGTTTCGCCGCCGACGGCGGCGGCACCGGCAAGGAGGTGGACATCGACGAGTACGACACCCTGCCCGACCCCTACTGCTGCAAGCAGCTCTTCGTGTGGAACACCGAAGACGAGGAGATTGTGGGCGGCTACCGCTTCGCCCATGGCAGCACCATGCTGCAGCGGCCCGACGGTACCATCGCTACCCCCACGGCCGAGCACTACCACTTCAGCCAGGAGTTTCTGGACAACTACCTTCCCTATACCGTCGAGCTGGGCCGTGCCTTCGTGCAGCCCGCCTACCAGCCCGCCTTCAACTTGGGCAAAGGACTCTATAGTCTCGACAACCTCTGGGACGGTCTGGGCGCCTTGGTGCTAGAAATTCCCGAGACGCGCTATTTCCTGGGCAAGATCACCATCTATGACTCGATGGATAGCGAGGCGCGCGACCTGATGCTCTTTTTCTATCAGAAATACTTCCCCGATCCCGACGGACTGATGTGGCCCTACGAGCCCACCAAGATTCAGATGGACTACAACAAGCTCGTGAAGCTCTTCAACGGCCGCAACTACAAGGAAGACTACCAGATACTGCTCCATGCCGTCCGTGCCCGCGGTTGCACGGTGCCGTCGCTGGTCAACGCCTATATGAACCTCAGCAGCACCATGCGCTATTTCGGCACCTGCCCCGACCATGGGCTACCTGGAACACAGGGTGTCGGTATCCTCATCACCCTCAAGGATATCAATGCCGACAAGCGCGCCCGCCACATGGACAGCTATGCCGAGAAAAACCCCAAGTTCGACCGCAAACGTTTGTTTCGCATCAATATGAGGCGTCTGCCGTGGTGGCGCAACACAAGCGCAGAAGAGAACGAGACCTTGCAGGAACTCAGTGTGTTGAAAGAAAATCAGCGCCAGCGGGAACAGCTTCGCGAACAGGAGAAGGCGCTGAAGTTGAAGATAAAGGACCTGAGAAAAGAGCGTCGCAAACTAAAATAAGAGACATGGTTATTCGTCGAGCCGAATTCGCTATCAGCAGCCCCAACTACAAGAAATGCCCGCAGGACGGACGTCCGGAATACGCCTTCATCGGACGCAGCAACGTGGGCAAGTCGTCGCTTATCAATATGCTGACCGGTGTCAAAGGGCTGGCCAAGACTAGCGGACGTCCGGGCAAGACACAGTTGATCAATCATTTCCTTATCAATGGCGAGTGGTACCTCGTCGACCTGCCGGGGTATGGCTATGCCCGCACCTCGAAGTCGCTGCGCGAAGGGTTCTCGCAGATGATACGCGAATACTTCCTGCACCGCGAGGCGCTGGTGAACACCTATGTGCTTGTCGACAGCCGCATACCGCCCCAGCGTATCGATTTGGAATTTATCAACTTCCTCGGCCAAAATGGGGTGCCCCTGACGATAGTTTTCACTAAGACCGACAAGGAGAAGCAGCGCGAGGTGATGGGAAATATCAAGATGATGAAGCAGGCCCTGTCAGAGCTGTGGGAGGAGCTGCCGCCCATGCTGCTCACCTCGTCTCTCACCGGCTACGGCCGCGACGCCCTCCTCGATCAGATAGAACAAATCAACAACAGCCTCACCCCCTGACCCCCTCTTCCAAAGGCGAGGGGAAGCCTACGGCGACGAAGGGTGGAGATAGTATATATTTATCAAAATGAGAAAACACACTTTCATATCTATACTAGTAACCTTTGCTATTTACACCCCTCTCTCTTTAGGAGAGGGGTGGGGGGTGAGTCTCCACGCCCAGCCCACCGCCGACCTCGACCGGCTGGTGAAGCAGGTGCAGGGTGAAGAAGGGATGCAGTATGGCACGCTGAGCGTATGTGTATATAATGTCACCACCGGCAAGAAGTTCTACAGCTATAAATCCGAGCGGTCGATGATGCCGGCCTCGGTGCAGAAACTCTTCACCACCGGCGTGGGATTTGCGCGGCTGGGCAGCGAATTCCGCTTTGTTACCAAGATGGCCGTCCGCGGCGATATCGACCGCGAAGGGATCCTGCACGGCAACATCTATATCTTTGGCGGCGGCGACCCTCTGCTGGGCTCTTACCGTTATCGCCAGACCTCCTACGACTCGCTCTTCACCAGCTGGACCAACGCCATCCGCAAGAAGGGCATACGGCGTGTTGACGGCCGTGTGTGCTACAATGCCTCCATATTTGACGACCAGCCGCTGCACGACAGCTGGCAATGGGGCGATGTGGGCAACTATTATGGCGCCGGCGTGTGGGGTTTGAACTTCCACGAGAACATGTATTTCGTCTACTTCAACCCCGGCAAGCGTCTTGGGCAGCCTGCCACCGTGGCGCGTACGCAACCCAAGAACATCGACATACAAAGCAAGAACGAAGTGACCACCGGCCCCGAGAAGAGCGGCGACCAGGTGATAATCTACGGTAGTCCCACCTCGAAGGAGCGCGTCTACCGTGGCACCGTGCCGCTGGGCAAGAACGACTTTGCCGTGCGTGGCGCTCTGCCCAATCCCGCCCGATGCTGTGCCGACCTCTTCGCCTCGCATCTCCGCACCCAGGGAATCGGTGTTACGATGGGTTCGATGCAAATCAATAGCAACCCTGATAGCCTGCGGCCTGTGATGGATTTTCATAGTCCCCACTACTACAGTATCGCGCAGTATACCAACCTCACCAGCAACAATATCTATGCTGAGAGCATCTTCAAGTATCTGGGCTATCAAAAATATGGCACCGGTACCTTCGAGAACGGAGCCCGTGCGGTGACCGACTATTTTGATGAGCGTGGTCTGGAACATGGAGGCGTGCGTATCGTTGACGGCAGCGGCCTTTCGCGACTCAACCGCACCACTACCGACTTCCTGTGCCGCTATCTGATGACACTCAGCCGCGAGAGTTTCTATGAAAAATTCCTCAAGTCTTTGGCTGTCGTCGGACAGAGCGGTACGGCCAAGGACATGCTTCCCACCTTGCCCAATGACATCAAGGTAAGCCTTAAGACAGGCACCATGGAGGGCGTGAGAAGCTATGCCGGATATATCGTTACCCGTAGCGGTGAGACGCTGGCCTTCGCCATCATCAGCAACGACTACGACTGCAGCAACAAAGAGGTCAGCGACAAACTGAACCGTATCCTGCTGAAGATAGCCACGGTGTATTAGAGGTATTAAAGTTGTAGAGTGTTAAAGTAATAAAGTGATAAAATAATAAAGAGTTGACATCGTTGTGTGTCAACTCTTTATTATTTTATAATACAAAATCTCTATAACTTTATCACTTATCGAATCAAGAACGAGAACTTGTTGAAGTTCTTCAGAGCGATGCCGGTACCGCGGGCGACGGCGCGCAGCGGGTCGTCGGCGATATGCACCTGCAACTTGGTCTTGCTGCTCACACGCTGGTCGAGTCCGCGCAGCAGTGCGCCGCCACCGGCCAGGTAGATGCCGGTCTTGTAGATATCGGCGGCCAACTCGGGCGGCGTGGCGGCCAGAGTGTCGAGGATAGCCTGCTCGATGCTGGCGATACTCTTGTCCAGGGCGTGGGCAATCTCTTTGTAGTTGACCAATATCTCTTTGGGTAGACCGGTGAGCAAGTCGCGGCCCGTGGTGCGGAAGTCCTCGGGCGGGTCGGCCAGCTCGCTGACGGCGGCACCCACGGCAATCTTCACCTGCTCGGCGGTACGGACACCGATAATCATATTGTGCTGGCGCTTCATGTAGTCCACCACGTTCTCGTTGAACACGTCACCGGCCACACGGATGGAGTTATTGCAGACGATACCACCCAGTGAGATGACGGCGATCTCGGCCGTGCCACCTCCGATGTCCACCACCATGTGGCCCTCGGGCTGCAGCACGTCGATGCCGATACCGATGGCGGCGGCCATAGGCTCGTGGATCATACGTATCTCTTTGGCGCCGGCCTGCTCAGCACTCTCGCGCACGGCACGTTCCTCGACGTTGGTGATGCCGCTGGGGATGCAGATAACCATGCGGAGCGACGGGGGCAGGAACGAACGGTTCACGTTGGTCATGCCGATAAGTTCGCGGATAAGGTGCTGCGCCATCTCGAAGTCGGCAATCACGCCGCCACGCAGGGGACGGATGGTCTCCACGTTGCGGTCGGTCTTACCGTCCATCAGCTGGGCGCGCTTGCCCACGGCGATAATCTTGTTGTTATTGCGGTCGTAGGCGACGATACTGGGCTCGTCGATGACCACCTGGTCGTTATATATCACGATGGAGTTGGCGGTGCCAAGGTCCATTGCTACCTCGCGATTGAAGAATGAAAAAAGACCCATGTCGAATTAATGTTTAAAATGACGTTTTCCGGTGATGGCCATACCCATCTTATGTTTTTCGCAGTAGTCGATGCTGTCCTGGTCGTGGATGCTGCCGCCGGGGTGGGCCACAGCCACGATGCCGGCCTCGTGGGCTATCTCCACGCAGTCGGGGAAGGGGAAGAAGGCATCGCTGGCCATCACGGCGCCGTTAAGGTCGAAGCCGAAGCTCTTGGCTTTGGCGATGGCCTGACGCAGGGCGTCGACGCGGCTGGTCTGGCCTGTGCCGCTGGCGTAGAGCTGACGGCCTTTGGCCAGCACGATGGCGTTGCTCTTGGTATGCTTGACGAGGATAGTGGCGAAGGCTAGGTCCTCGGCTTGAGCGGCGGTGATGGGAGTGGAGGTGACGCTCTTGGCCATATCCTCGGCGGTGGGCACCACGGTGTCGCGGTCCTGCACCAGCACGCCGTTGAGGACGGTGCGCATCATGGGGTTGGCCATCTTGAAGGCCTTGCGGCGCAGGATGATGCGGTTCTTCTTGCCGCGCAGCACCTCGAGGGCATCCTCGTCGTAGTCGGGAGCGATGCACACCTCGAAGAAGATCTTGTGCATCTCGTCGGCCACCTCACGGGTCACCTTTTGGTTGCAGATAAGCACGCCGCCGAAGGCGCTCACGGGGTCGCCGGCCAGGGCATCCTTCCAGGCCTCGAGGAGGGTGGGGCGCACAGCCATGCCGCAGGCGTTGTTGTGCTTGAGGATGGCGAAGGCGGTCTGACCCTCGAAGTCGTCGATGAGGGCGCAGGCGGCGTCGATATCGCCCAGGTTGTTGTAGCTAATTTCCTTGCCATTGAGCTTGTCGAAGCAGCCCTCCAAGTCACCGTAGAAGACGCCCTTCTGGTGGGGGTTTTCGCCATAGCGGAGCGAGTAGGTGCCGTTGAAATGATTAAAGATAGCGGTATCGTAGTGGCTGCTCACCTTGAAGGCGTAGCCGGCGAAGCGGCGGCGCTGCTCCAGCGTGGTGCAGCCGTCCTGTGCTTTGTAGAGGGTAAGGAATTCCTTGTAGTAGTCGACGGCGGGCACAATGACCACGTCGTTGTAGTTCTTGGCGGCGCCGCGGATGAGGCTGATGCCGCCGATGTCGATCTTCTCGATGATGTCCTGCTCGGGGGCGCCGCTGGCCACGGTCTGCTCGAAGGGGTAGAGGTCCACGATGACGAGGTCGATCTCGGGAATCTCGTACTGTGCCAGCTGGGCGTTGTCACCTTCGTTGTCGCGACGGGCAAGGATGCCGCCGAACACCTTGGGGTGCAACGTTTTTACGCGGCCGCCGAGGATGCTGGGATAGCCAGTGAGGCTCTCCACAGCCACCGGCTTGATGCCGAGTTCTTCGATAAACTTCTGTGTGCCGCCCGTGCTGTAGATAGTCACACCCTGGGCGTCGAGTGCTTTAACGATGTCCTCCAGTCCGTCTTTATAGAAGACCGACACGAGGGCTGATTTTATGCGTTTGGGCTCCATTATGATTGTTTTTATTATATTATATTCATTACAACATACTGACAATACGTCACTTGTGTGAAGTATTGCCCGTTATGTGTCCGTGCAAATATACACAAAAAAACGAATATAAAACATAAGTTCTTTCAATTATAAAGCATTGTTCATTCATTGTTCCTTCATTCAAATGAAAGAACAATGAATGAACAATGAAAGAACAATGAAAGAACAGCAGGCGAAAGGCAGGTGTTCTTTCGGTATTTTTATCTTACTACCTTGGTGAAGACGGGGGCTTGACCACCGGCGACGGTGACATAGACCTTCATCTCGCCGGCGGGGGGCATGTCGGGTTTGTCTTCGCGGGGCAGGTCGACGGCGGTGAATAGGTACTCGGTGCCGTCGGGCAGGGTGCGGGTGGCTACACTCTTGGCCTGTGCGTGGTACATCGGGTAGTCGCCAAAGGCGGCCTCGAAGATGGCTGCTTCTTCCTCGCTGACCTCATGCTGCTCGGGGAATTCGTCGAGCACGGTATATTCTCCTTCGAGGAAGCCGTTGGCTTTGAGGAACTGGTCCACTTCGGCGGGCATGGCCTCGAGGCGGGCGGTTCGGACACCATAGCCGTCGAGCACGTCGGCGTTGGGTTGGCACTTACGCAGGTCGGCGACACTCGACTCCAGTCCGCCGCTGCCGAAGGTGCAGAAGGGAACTACCTTCTTGCCGGTGAGGTCAACGCTGTTCAGCCAGGTGATAACAGGAGGGGCATAGGTGCCGAACCATATGGGGTAGCCGAGGAAGATAACTTCATACTTGGAGAGGTCGGCCTTTACGGGCTGTATCTCGGTGACGATACCAGCCTCGCGCTCCTGCATGCAACGCTGTATGGTGGCCTGAAAGTCGGGGTCGTAGGGTTCCACGGCCTCGATGGCTTCGATGTCGGCGCCGAGGCGGGTGGCAATCTCTTCGGCCACCTGCTTGGTGTTGCCCAGCTGGGAATAGTAGAGCACCAATGTCTTGGGAGCCTCTTTTTTGTTGCCGCATCCGACGGCGGCCATGGCCACGATTGTTGCGGCCAGGATAAGTTTTGTTGTTTTCATAACTATATGGATGTTTATTTGTTATTGTATGCGGATAAGTGTTGAGCCGGTGGTGGCTTTGCTGTCGGTAATCAGTTGTACGACGTAGACCCCGCCCTTGAGTGCGGCGAGGTCGATGGGGTTCTTGCCCTGCTGTGTCATCATCAGACGTCCATCGATGGAATAAATATTGAAAAGAATGCGGCTGGGGGTGTCGTTGCCGAAGTCGGCGTAAAGCATACGGCTTTCTACGCGGAACTTCACACCCTCTGGCTGCTCGCGACTCAGCTCCGGAATTTTGACAGGTAATTCAAGCACCTCGAGCAGGCCGGCATAGGCATCGATTTGGCCGTAGCCATACTGGTTGTTGGGGTAGGCTAGGGTGTCGATGGGGTGTGTAGCGGTGCGGCGGATGACCTCCATGGCCTGCTCTGGCGTCAGGTCGGGCTTGGCTTGCAGCCACAGGGC
>LXOW01051490.1_pt1 | contig 35924 bp, 51 predicted proteins | sample 1368591 | NCBI WGS metagenome assembly LXOW01 (sample SAMN04884650, study PRJNA319009) | bovine gut metagenome | isolation source: Cow rumen | host: Bos taurus | place: Italy: Legnaro (PD) | collected 2014-07-09
ACCCTTGGTGATGGTCAGCACGAGTTCCAGCTTGACGGAAGGCTCCAGCGAACAGATATGCTGCTGCGGGTTGAGCACCTTGAAGAAGGAAAGGGCCTTCGAAATATCCTCGGCGGTAAACTCCTGCTTGCCGCTGATGACGATATTCGCCGTTTCCGTATCCACCGTGTCGACCATTCTCCGGAAGCGCACCTGCTTGAGGTTCAGGATGATGTCCTGCATCCCCTCGATAACGCCGGGGATGGTCGCAAATTCCTGGTCGACGCCGGAGAGGCGGATCTGGCTGATGGCAAATCCCTCCAGGGAGGCCAGAAGGATTCGGCGGAGCGCATTCCCTATGGTCTGGCCGTAGCCAGGTTCGAGGGGTCTGAACTCGAAACTTCCGACGGTCTCCGTGCTCTCGAGCTTGATGACCTTGTCCGGTTTCTGAAATGATAAGATTGCCATGATGTAGTGCTTTGGTGGTTATCGGTTACTTGGAGTAAAGGTCAACGATCAACTGCTCGTTGATGCTCTCGGGGACTTCAGCCCGGGTAGGCAGGTTCAGGAACTTGCCGACGAGGGTCTTGGTGTCAAACTCGAGCCAGGAATACTTGTTTACCGACGCCACGCTCTTCTGGATGACCTCCAGGCTCTTGGAACGCTCCCGGACCGCCACGCTGTCACCGGCCTTCACGATCGTGGAAGGGATGCTGCATACGGAACCGTTGAGGGTGATGTGATGATGGGAGACGAGTTGGCGGGCCGCAGCACGGGTAGGGGCGATGCCCATACGGTACACGACATTGTCCAGACGGGACTCGAGCAGGAGGATGAGGTTCTCACCCTTCTGTCCGGCCATGCGGGAAGCCTTGTCATAGGTGTTGTGGAACTGACGCTCCAGCACACCGTACATATACTTCACTTTCTGCTTCTCCTTCAACTGCACGCCATACTCCTTCTGCTTCTTGCGCTTGGAAGCGAGGCCATGCTGTCCCGGAGGGAAGTTTCTCTTCTCAAAATATTTGTCGGAACCGAAGATGGGTTCACCGAACTTACGGGCGATTTTGGTACTCGGACCGGTATATCTTGCCATGGTAATTGCTTTTTAACGGTTAAACTTTACGACGGCCTTTCGGTCTGCAACCATTGTGTGGCATCGGGGTGACGTCCACGATTTCGGTCACGATGATTCCCGCGTTGTTGATGGTACGGATCGCCGATTCACGGCCGGATCCGGGACCCTTCACATAGCACTTTACGCGACGCAGACCGGCATCGTACGCGGTCTTGGAAGCGTCTTCGGCTGCCATCTGGGCGGCATAGGGGGTGTTCTTCTTGGAACCGCGGAAACCGCACTTGCCGGCGGAACCCCAGCTGATGACCTGGCCCTGGGCGTTGGTCAGGGACACGATGACGTTGTTGAAGGTCGATGAAATATGGGCCTCGCCATAAGCTTCAACCTTGACAACTCTCTTGGATGTTGTAGTTTTCTTTGCCATAATTCATCAGTTTTTACTTGGTCGCCTTCTTCTTGTTGGCAACGGTCTTCTTCTTTCCCTTGCGGGTACGGGCATTGTTCTTGGTGCTCTGTCCGCGAACGGGAAGTCCCGCACGGTGGCGGATGCCACGATAGCAACCGATGTCCATCAGGCGTTTGATGTCCATCTGGACGGAGGAACGAAGTTCACCTTCGATCTTGTACTCCTCATTGATTTTGGCACGGATCTTCGCAATCTGCTCGTCGTTCCAATCCCCGACTTTGATGCTTTCGTCGATTCCGCACTCTTCGAGGATCTTTTTGGCGGAGCTGCGTCCGATACCGAAGATATAGGTCAGGCCTATCTCTCCTCTTTTGTTGTTGGGTAAATCAACACCGGCTATTCTTGCCATAATTATACGAACTTAATTTGTTACTTAAAATTAACCCTGGCGCATCTTGAACTTGGGGTTCTTCTTGCAGATCACATACAGGCGGCCTTTGCGTCTGACGATTTTGCAATCTTCGCTGCGCTTCTTGATGGATGTTTTGACTTTCATATCGATAATTTTTATTTGTATCTGAAAGATATTCTGCCTTTGGTCAAATCATAAGGTGAAATTTCCACCCGCACTTTGTCCCCGAGGAGGATGTGGATGAAGTGCATCCGCATCTTGCCGGAGATGTTGCAGAGCAGGACGTGACCGTTTTCGAGTTCCACCTTGAACATAGCGTTGGGAAGGGTCTCGATCACCTTTCCGTCTTGTTCTATCGCTACTTGTTTGGACATAGAAATAACACTTTAGAATTTAAACTTGCCATCCTTCTCTATAAAATCGAAAGTGGATAACTGCTCGGCGTGGCCTTTCCGGACAACAACCGTAAGTTCGAAATGTGCCGAATTGCTCTTGTCGGCGGTATGGACGGCCCAGCCGTTCTTGGCCAGGTACACACCCCGTCCGCCCGCATTGACCATGGGCTCGATACAGATGGTCATTCCGTCCGACAGTCTGGGCCCGCAACCCTGGCGCCCGTAATTGGGAACGCCCGGATTCTCGTGCATCTTCGTGCCGATGCCATGGCCCTCCAATTCGCGGACCACGGAAAAACCGAATGATTCGACGTACGATTGCACCGCGTGTCCGATATCTCCGACGCGCGCACCCGCGACAGCCGCTTCAATCCCCTTGTACAGGGACGCCTTCGTCACCTCGAGGAGTTTCCGCGTTTTCGCGTCCACCTCCCCGACCGGGAAGGTGTACGCGGAATCGCCGTTATACCCCTTGTAGAGCGTGCCGATGTCGGCGGTAAAGATGTCACCTTCCTGAAGGACATAGTCCGACGGAAAACCGTGGACGACGACATCGTTGACCGACGCACAAATGGCTGCGGGGAAGCCCTCGAAACCGAGGAAACTGGGGATGGCACCGTGGTCACGGATACAGGTGTCGGCAATCTTGCAGAGGTACTCGGTGGTGACACCGGGTTCCACTGCCTTGCCGACCTCACCCAGCGTCTTGGAGACGATGAGTGCGTTTTCCCTGAGCAGGGCTATCTCTTCTTCGGTCTTGGGCTTGATCATCCTACTTTGTCTTGCTAGGAATTACATACCGGAACGTCCGACCAGCCGTCCGGTCTTCATCAGACCGTCGTAGTGGCGCACCAGGAGGTAGCTGTCAATCTGCTGCAGCGTATCCAGGACGACACCCACGAGAATCAGCAGCGACGTACCGCCGTAGAAACTCGCAAACTGGTTGTTGATTCCGAAAATCATCGCAAATGCCGGAAGTATGGCGATGAAGGCAAGGAAGAAGGAACCGGGGAGCGTAATCCTCGACATGATGGTGTCAAGGAACTCCGCGGTCTTCTTGCCGGGCTTAACTCCGGGGATAAACCCGCCGTTCTGCTTGATATTCTCCGACATCATCGTGGGATTCACGGTGACCGCCGTATAGAAATAGGTAAACACAACGACAAGCAGTGCGAAGATGAAGTTATACCAGAAACCCGTATAGTTGCTCAACGTAGCCGCCAGTCCCCGGGTGGAATCCCACTGGGAGAACAGGATGGGGAAGAGCATCAGGGCCTGGGCGAAGATGATAGGCATAACGCCCGCGGCATTCACCTTGAGGGGAATGTACTGGCGGACGCCGCCGTACTGACGGTTGCCGATCACCCGCTTGGCATACTGCACGGGCACCTTGCGGACAGCCTGTACCAGCGCAATCGCGGCGATGATGACGAAGAACCAGATCAGGAACTCGACAATCAGCAGGAGGGGACCGCCGTTGGTGGCAGCGACCTTCTCGCCGATTTCAGCCGCGAGGGCATAAGGCAGACGTGCAACGATACCGATCATGATGATCAGGGAGATTCCGTTGCCGATACCGCGGTCGGTGATACGCTCACCGAGCCACATCACGAACATGGAACCGGCCATCAGGATGAGGGTGGAGACGAGGTTGAAGACAAAGTTGCTCCAACCCAGCCTGCGCACGGCCACAAAAGCCTCGCCGGGAATCTGGGCGTGAATGGAAGTAAGGTACGCGGGAGCCTGGATGCAGATCACCAGCAGGGTCAGGTAGCGGGTCATCTGATTCAGTTTCTTCCTTCCGCTTTCGCCCTCCATCTGGAGTTTGCGGAAAGCCGGGAGGAAGACCCCAAGCAACTGGATGACGATGGATGCCGAGATGTAGGGCATCACACCCAGCGCGAAGATCGAAGCATTGCCGAAGGCGCCGCCGGAGAACATGTTCAGGAGGCCGATAAGACCTTCCTGCGTGCTCCCCTGGAGCCCTGCAAGCATGGACGCGTCGATGCCCGGAAGCACCACGAAGCACCCGAACCTGTACACCAGGACCAGGAGCAGCGTATAGACGATCCGCTTGCGCAGTTCTTCAATCTTGAAGATGTTCTTGATAGTTTCTACGAACTTCATAATTACTTTCCGATTACGGTAGCCTTTCCTCCGGCAGCCTCAATCTTCGCGATGGCGCTCTTGGAGAACGCATCGGCAACCACTTCGACGGCCACGGTGATTTCACCGTTTCCAAGCACCTTGACCAGGTCGGTCTTGGCAGCCAGTCCGGCCGCCCTGAAATCATCGGGATTCACGGTAGCGGCACCGCTCTTCTCGACGATGGCCTGGATGGAGCCCAGGTTCACGGCCTGGTATTCCACACGGTTGGGATTCTTGAATCCGAACTTGGGGAGACGCCTCTGAATAGGCATCTGGCCGCCTTCGAATCCGATCTTGTGTTCGTAACCGGCACGCGCCTGCGCACCCTTGGTTCCACGGGTAGCGGTACCACCCTTGCCGGAGCCCTGGCCGCGGCCAACGCGCTTGACGGATTTGGTCGAACCTTTAGCGGGAGTCAAATTTTCAAGTTTCATCGTTTAACCCTCCTTAATCAATTTCTTCAACTTTGCAGAGGTGGGCCACCTTCGCCACCATACCGGTGGAAACGGGGTTCTTCTCGACCTCTACGGTCTGGTGCATGCGGCGCACGCCAAGACAACGGAGGTTGTCCTTCTGGCGCTGGGTCTCGCCGTTGCTGCTGACAATCTGGGTAATTCTGTACTTTGCCATAACGCTTCCTCCTATCCGTTGAATACCTTGGACATAGGGACACCGCGCAGACCGGCTACGGTGTACGCGTCACGCATCTCGGTGAGGGCGGTGACAGTCGCCTTGACGAGGTTGTGGGGGTTGGAAGAACCCTTGGACTTCGCCAGCACGTTCTGCACACCCGCGGACTCGAACACGGCACGCATAGCACCACCGGCCTTGACACCGGTACCGGGGGCCGCGGGCTTCATGAACACGCGGGAACCGCCGAACTTGGACTCCTGCTCGTGCGGGATGGTGGAGTTGATGATGGGAATCTTGACGAGATTCTTCTTCGCGTCCTCGACACCCTTTGCAATCGCAGCGGTAACCTCGTTGGCCTTGCCCAGGCCATAACCGACGACACCGTTTTCGTCGCCCACGACAACAATGGCCGCAAAGCGGAAGTGACGACCACCCTTGGTCACCTTGGTAACCCTCTGGATGGCGACCAGCCTGTCCTTGAGTTCAAGGTCAGAGGTCTTTACTCTTTTTACATTTGTATTTGCCATAGTCGTTGCTGTTAGAATACGAGACCGCCTTCACGGGCAGCGTCTGCCAAACTCTTGACCCGGCCGTGGAAGAGATAACCTCCGCGGTCGAAGGAAATGGTGGTAATCCCCTTGGCAAGGGCGCGCTCGGCGATGGCTTTGCCGACGATGGCGGCAGCCTCGATGCCGGTCTTGCCTTTGCAGGCGGCGGCGAGCTCTTTCTCCACGGAGGATGCGGCGGCGAGGGTCTTGCCCTGCTCGTCGTCAATCACCTGGACATAGATCTGCTTGTTGCTGCGGAAGACGACCATGCGCGGACGCTCGGCCGTTCCGTTGACGTGCTTGCGGATACGGTAGTGAATCCTTTTTCTTCTTTCTATTCTTGAAAGTGCCATAATTGTATCCTCCTAATTATTTAGCGGCTGCGGTCTTACCGGCCTTGCGGCGGAGCTGCTCACCGACGAACTTGATACCCTTGCCCTTATAAGGTTCAGGCTTGCGGAAGGAACGGATCTTGGCCGCTACCTGGCCGACCAGCTGCTTGTCGCAGCTCTTGAGCACGAGAACGGGGTTCTCGCCCTTCTTGACCTGGGGGACATCTGCGCTGACCTCCTTGGGAAGGAGGAAATGGATGTCGTGGGAGAATCCGAGGGAGAAAATGAGAAGCTGGCCCTGCTGGGCTACGCGGAAACCGACACCGACAAGTTCCTGACGGGTGGTGAAACCTTCGGACACACCGACGACCATGTTGTGCACCAGGGCGCGGTAGAGACCGTGCATGGAACGGTGGCGCGGGAGGTCGGTCGGGCGCTCGAACTTGATCTGATTGTCCTCAACGGTGACCTTGATGTCGGGATCGACTTTCTGGCACATTTCACCGAGAGGTCCTTTAACCTTCACCACGTTGCCGGCCTCGAGCGAAACGCTGACACCGGACGGAAGGCTTACAGGCAATTTACCAATTCGTGACATTCAATAAAATGATTAAAATTAATATACGTAACAAATCACTTCGCCGCCGACGCCCATTTCCTTGGCTTCCTTGTCGGTAACGAGGCCCTTGGACGTGGAGATGATGGCGATGCCGAGTCCGTTCAGGACGCGGGGCATGTCTTTCACGTCGGTGTACCGGCGCAGACCCGGAGTGGAGACCCTTTCAATCTTCTTGATGGCCGCCATCTTGGTCTGGGGATGGTACTTGAGGGCGATTTTGATGGTGTTGTAAGGAGTCCCCTCCACTACCTTGTAGCTGAGGATGTATCCTTTCTCGCAGAGGATCTTGGTCAGCCCTTCCTTCATTTTGGACGAAGGAATTTCGACGACCTTCTTGCCCGCCATATAAGCGTTGCGGATCCTGGTGAGATAATCTGCAATGGGATCAGTCATATCGTTTCTCTTTTTGAATTACCAACTTGCCTTCTTGACGCCCGGGATGAGGCCGTTGGAGGCCATCTCACGGAACTGAATACGGCTGAGGCCGAAGGCCCTCATATAGCCCTTGGGACGTCCCGTCAGGGAGCAGCGGTTATGAAGGCGTACCGGGGAAGCATTCTTGGGGAGTTTGTCCAGGGCGGCCCAGTCACCGGCCTCCTTGAGCGCCTTCCTCTTTTCTGCGTACTTCGCCACCAGTTTAGCGCGCTTTACTTCGCGGGCTTTCATCGATTCTTTAGCCATAGTATCTTATTTGTTATGTTTCTTGAAAGGCAGACCGAAGGCGGCGAGCAGCGCGTGGCACTCCTCGTCGGTACGGGCGGTCGTCACGAACGTGATCTCCAGGCCGTGGATACGGGGGTTCTTGTCGATGTCGATTTCAGGGAAGATGATCTGCTCCTTGATACCGAGGGTGAAGTTGCCCTGTCCGTCCATCTTCTCGGCGATGCCGTTGAAGTCGCGGATACGGGGAAGCGCCACACGGATGAGCCTCTCCAGGAATTCATACATCTTGACGTCACGAAGCGTCACCTTGGTGCCGATAGGCATGCCGCGGCGCAGCTTGAAGTTGGAGACGTCCTTCTTGGAGGCGGTGATGACCGCCTTCTGGCCGGTGATGAGGGAAAGTTCGGCCGCCGCTTCCTCGACAATCTTCTTGTCCTGGGTCGCGTCGCCGACGCCTTCGTTCAAGGTAATCTTGACGAGCCTCGGGGCCTGCATGACCGTGGTGTAACCGAACTGCTTCATGAGCTGGTCCACGATCTGCTCCTTATATACCTTCTTCAAGGCAGGAACGTAGTTGGACGGAACCGCCGCCACAACTGCTTCTGTTTTCTTAGTCTTTGCCATAATTACTTGATCTCCTCACCGGATTTTTTAGCGTAACGGACCTTCTTGTCGCCGTCCATCCTGTAACCCACGCGGGTCGGGGTGTTCGTCTTGGGGTCAAGAAGATTGAGATTGGAAATGTGAATGGGAGCCTCCTGCTTGACGATGCCGCCCTGAGGCTGCTTGGAATTCGGCTTGGTGTGCTTGCTCACCATATTGACGCCTTCGACCACGGCGCGATCGGCCTGCGGGTCGACGGAAAGCACCTTACCGGTCTTTCCCTTGTCGTTACCGGCATTTACATACACGGTGTCACCTTTCTTGATGTGTATCTTTTTCATAGACATTTAAGTTTAAAGGACCTCCGGTGCCAGTGAAACAATCTTCATGTAGTTCTCGCGCAGTTCCCTCGCAACGGGCCCGAAGATACGGGTTCCGCGGAGTTCTCCGGCGTTGTTGAGAAGGACGCAGGCGTTGTCGTCGAAACGGATGTAGGATCCGTCGGGACGGCGCACTTCCTTCTTGGTGCGTACCACGACTGCTTTCGACACCGTCCCCTTCTTGGCGTCACCGCCGGGGATGGCGTTCTTGACCGCGACGACGATCATGTCGCCCACGGTGGCATAACGATGGTGGGTTCCGCCCAACACGCGGATGCAAAGGACTTCCTTCGCGCCGCTGTTGTCGGCCACCTGCAAACGGGTTTCCTGCTGTATCATAAGGCTACTTTGCTTTTTCTACGATTTCAACTAATCTCCAGTTCTTTGTCTTGGACAGAGGACGGGTTTCCATGATGCGTACGGTATCGCCGACACCGCATTCGTTCTTCTCATCCTGGGCGACGAACTTGGTGGTCTTCTTCACGAACTTGCCGTACAGGGGGTGCTTCTCCTTGGTCTCGATGGCAACCACGATGGTCTTGTCCATCTTGTTGCTGACCACGACACCCATTCTTTCCTTGCGAAGATTTCTTTCCATGACTTCTGCGTTTTAGTTCTGTTTTTCTTTTTCAGCAAGGATAGTGATCATAAGAGCGATATCCCTTCTGGACTTTTTGATTTTGGAAGTGTCTTCCAGCGGAGAAATCGCGTGATTGATCTTCATCGTGTCGAGGTTGTTCTTCTCGACCTCAATACGGTCGCGCAGGTCCTGAATGGACATTTCGCGTGCTTCTGATGCTTTCATTCTTTCTTTCTCCTTTAATTATTCGACATAATCCCTGCGGACCACGAACTTGGTGGCGACGGGGAGCTTGTTGGCGCCGAGACGCATGGCCTCTTTGGCGATTTCCAGGGACACGCCTTCCGCCTCGAAGAGGATGCGGCCGGGGGTGATGGGCGCGACGAATCCGTAAGGATCGCCCTTACCTTTACCCATACGGGTGTCGAGAGGCTTCTTGGTCACGGGCTTCACAGGGAAGACGCGGATCCAGATCTGGCCCTCACGGTTCATGTAACGGGAGATAGCCTGACGGGCAGCCTCGATCTGCTGTGCGGTAAGCCAACAATTTTCAAGGGTCTTGATACCGAAGGAACCGAACGCGAGCTGGTTGCCGCGCTGGGCCATTCCCTTCATGCGGTTCTTCTGTTCCCTTCTGAATTTGGTTCTCTTGGGTTGTAACATCGCAGTATTACTTTAAAAAATATAAAATTCAATCCAAATACGTGATACTCAGGACATTATGCCGGAATACCCCAATTTTTGGGACTGCAAATTTAGTAAAAAATCTGCAAATGCAAAGCTTTTTTCGAAAAAAATTGCAGATTTTCGACACGAAAATGATATAGTCAATCCACTACTTTTCAGCGGTTTACATTTCTTGTTAAAAAAAACTTTCGCCACTTTTGGACGAATCTTTTTATCTTTGTCCCGCGATGAAAAAAACACTCCTCCTGTTCCTCCTGCTGCTCTCCCTGGCAGACCCGGCCGCCGCACAGTGGCCGGTAAAGGGCGGCTATCTGATGTACTATCAGGTGGAAGAGAACGGGGACACTGTTTTCTACGACACCATCGACCCCGTGTGGTGTTTCCCGAAAGGCCGCCGGCGGCGCGGAAAAGGCAACGACTGGCGCAAGGAATACCGGCTTGTCTATAACTTCAACCGCGTCTACCCCTATGCGCTCACCGCCCGGAAGATGGTGCGGCAGGTGGACAGCACCATCGCCGCGGACGTCAGCAGACGCTCGCAGCGCAGCCGCTACATCGACGATGTGGAAAAGGAACTCTTCCGCCTTTTCGAGAAGGATATCCGCTCCATGACGATCAGCCAGGGAGTGCTGCTGATGCGCCTCATCGACCGGGAATGCGGGAAATGTCCCTACGAAATCATCAAAACCTACGAAAGCGGCTTCGTGGCCTCATTCTGGCAGATCGTCGCAAAACTCTTTTCCCAGGACCTGAAGGCCCGCTACGACCCCAGAGGGAAGGACGCCAAGATCGAACAGCTCGTACAAATCTGGGAAGAAGGGCACTGGGATGCCTTCTACGCCACCATCTTCATGGAAAAACCCGCCCGCTACACGGTGGAAAGGGAGCAACTGGAAAGTACGGTCAAACCGCTGAAGAAGAAATAAGTTGCAGCGTCTGTCCGTCGAACAGGGCATAGGGACTCTCTCCGCCGATCCAGTCCCCGACGATGATCAGGCGTTCGCCGCCCGGCAGCAGCGTATCCAGCGGATGGTGGTAATGCCCGAAAAGGAAGTAATCGACGGAATGCTCCTTCGCATACGCTTCGGCAAAGCCGCGGAGCGGAATCTTCTGCGCGTCGAAGACATAGCCCCCGTGCGTCTGGCGGTTGCGCGAAGACCAGGCGATGCCCAGCCGATAGGCCAGCCAGGGATGCAGCATACTGAAAAGGGCCTGCAACACCTTATTGTGAAAAATCCAGCCGATGAGCCGGTCCCCGAACGGGACGTTCCCCAATCCGTCGCCGTGCCCGAGGCAGAAGCGCTTGCCGCCGATTTCCACCGGCGCAGGCTGCTCCAGCCGATGCATGCCCAGCGATTCAAAGAAGGAATAGCACCAAAGATCGTGGTTCCCGGGAACGAAATAGACCTGGACGCCGGCATCCATCAGCCGAACCAGAGCGCAGACGACCCGCGCCGCTTCGCGCGGGACCACGTCGTGGTATTCGTACCAGAAGTCCCAGATATCGCCGAGCAGATAGAGCCCTTCGGTCCGTTCTGCGGGAATCGAGGCGAGAAAGTCCAGAAAGCGGCGTTCGCGGCCCTCCCGGTCCGTTCCGCGGAGCCCCAGATGCACGTCGGCGGCAAAATAATTGAGCGTACGCGGCTGCGGCATCTTACGCGAGGATGAAAATCAACAGCGCGACCGCGGCGCAGTAAACGGAGAACCACCACAGATGCGCGCGCTTGACCAGCGCCACCATCAGGGAGCAGGCCAGACAGCCGGAAATAAACGCGGCGATAAAACCGCAGAACAGCGCCAGACCACCGACCGAGGCGTCCGCAGCACCGCCGGAAACGCCTTTCAGGACATCCAGCAACTGCTCGCCGATAATCGGCGCCAGCACCATCAGGAACGAGAACTGCGCCATCCCCTCGCGTTTTACGCCGCTGAGCAATCCCGTCGCAATGGTAGTCCCGGAGCGGGAAAGGCCGGGGGCCACGGCACAGGCCTGACCCACGCCCACCAGCAGGGCCTGCCACCAGGAAATGCCGTTGCGGTAATTCCCGCGCACCGGCAACTTCCCGCCGAAGAAATCGGAAAAGGCCAGCAGGACCGCCGTCACCAGCAAGCAGACCGCCACCGTCGTCAGGCCGCTGCCGAACAGGGCCTCCACCTCATCCTTGAAGAAAAAGCCCACGACCGCGACCGGAATCATTGACAGACAGAGTTTGAAAATATAGTCGGTCCCGTCATTGAGCCGGAAGCGGAACAAATCCCGGAGCAACGCGAGAATCGGCTTCCGGAACACCACGAGGGTGCTGAGGACCGTCGCAAAATGCACCGTCACCGTAAAATCAAGGAACCCCTCAGCCTCCACGCCGAAGAGTTCACGCGCAATCATCAGATGCCCGCTGCTGCTCACGGGCAGAAATTCGGTCAGTCCCTGGACGAGCCCGAGGAGCAATGCCTGCCACCAATCCATCGCCTACTGTTTCTTCATGATGGCAATGACCTCCACCACGATTCCGGCGAGAATCACCACGGGAGCGGCCACGAGCCGGCGGAAATCAAACATCGCGGTATTGAACACCTGCGGGTCGGAACTGCCGCCGCCGGTCATCAGGATAAACCCGGCCACCATCACCAGCAAACCCGCCAGCAACAGCCGCAGCCCCTTGGGGCCCATTGCCATTTTTTCGTTTTCCATCAATAATACAAATCGTCTTTATGCAATGATATCAATCTGTTGACTACGAACCAGGTACTGGTCACGCAGATAAAAATTCCCGCCAGCACCACGATGGCGGCGATGACGGGCATCGAATCGCCCACCACCACCTCGACCAGTTCCGGGAACGAGCGCCGGAGCAGCGACACGGCCACGACGATGCCGCCGAAGGCGATCAGCCCCGCAACCAGCCCCTGCAGTACTCCTGCGCCGAGAAAAGGACGGCGGATAAACGCGCGGGTCGCCCCGACGAGTTTCATCGTATGCACCGTAAAGCGCCGGGCGAACACGTTCAGGCGCACGGTATTCCCGATCAGTACATAGGAAATGAACAGCAGGACCGCAAGCAGCACCACCAGCAGCAGGGACAGTTTGCCCAGGCTCCGGTTCAGGGTTTCCACCAGCGACTGCCGGCATTCCACCTCCTCCACCAGCGGGGATGCGGCAAGCGATGCGCGCACCATCTCCAGACTGTCCGGCTGGACATAGGCCGCCCAAAGGTTCACGTCGAGCGATACCGGGACGGGCGAACTCGAAAATACGCTCAGGAAATCCTCGCCGAGCATCTTTTTGAGTTCTTCCTCCCCTTCCGCACGGGTCACGACGCGGGCGCTGCGGACGAAGGGACGCGCGGCGATTTCGGTGCAATACTCACCGGCCTGGGCATCGGAGACGTTCTCCCGCATCAGCACCATCACCTGGAGGTTTTCCTTGAAATAATCCGCCATCCTCCGGGCATTGACGATAAACAGGGACGACAAGCCCAGCAGCATCAACACGAGGGAGATGCTGACAATGCTGGAGGCATAAGCGTTCATCAGCCTCCGGCGCATCATTTTCCGTTCTTTCCTGTCCATCCGCATTCGTTTCAGCGTTCAAAGATAGTCATTTAAGGAGAATTCAAAAAAAATTCTTATCTTTGTGCGAATATGGGTGAAATCAAACATAGAATTCTCTTCGTCAATTCGGAGATTTTCCCTTACCTTCCGGAAAGTCCGATGTCTCTCATTGGCAGGCAATTGCCCCAGGGCATCCAGGAACTCCACAAGGAAACGAGATCTTTCATGCCCCGGTTCGGCTGCATCAATGAGCGCAAGAACCAGTTGCACGAAGTGATCCGGCTTTCCGGCATGAACATCATCATCAGCGACGTGGACCGCCCCCTCATCATCAAGGTGGCTTCGATTCCCAGTGCGCGGATGCAGGTTTACTTCATCGACAACGAGGACTACTTCAAGCGCAAGCAGATCTATCACGATGCGGAAGGAAAATTCTTCGAGGACAACGACGAACGCAGCATCTTCTACGCCCGCGGCGTCCTGGAGACGGTCAAGAAACTGCGCTGGGCGCCGGACGTCATTCACTGCCACGGCTGGATTTCACACCTTGTTCCCGTTTTCCTGAAAAAAGCCTATAAGGACGATCCCATCTTCTCTTCCTGCAAGGTGGTGCTCTCCCTATACAACGACGGGGCCGACCTGCATTTCAATCCCGCCTTCCGCTCCAAGGTCACCCTCGGCGCCCTCGGCGGGGCCGACCTCCCCTTCCTCGAGAGTGCGGATGCCTCCGGCCTGGCGAAAACCGCCATCCAATATGCCGACGGCGTGATTCTCGGCAGCGGCGGCATCGACGAATCCCTGGTGCGGATGTGCCGCGCCGCCCACGTCCCTGTCCTCGATTTTGATGCGAAGGCATTGGAGAGCGGAGAATATATCGACAGGTACAATGCTTTCTACGACAGTCTTTAGCAGAAAATCCCGCATTTTCCGGGTTCTGGCCACCGCATTTGCCCTGGCCCTGGTCTCCTGCGTCGACATCGACTACAAACTCGGCGAAAACCTGGTTCCGGGCAACCAGATGTTCACGGTACATACCACGGAGATTCCCGTGGAAGCCTTTGCCCTGCAATTGCCTGACAGCCTGACCGGCTATTCCTCCCGCCGCATCACGATCGGAGCCGTCCGGGACGAAACCTTCGGCCTCAGCACCCGCTCCTGCGCCCTGGCACTCGTCCCCCTGACCCCCAATATGGATTTCGGGGAAAATCCCGAATTCGTCAGTTTCCACTTCTCTGCGGAAATCGACACCGTTTCCGTGGCGGACGCCTCCCAGGAATGCATCCTGCAGAATATCCGGGTCTATGAACTGTCCCGTCCCATCCAGGTGGGCGTCGATCACGGCGGCCTGGAGGATGTGCCGCACGGGACCCGTTCCGTCGTCCGCGGCGCTCCCGTCATCAACGGGACGGATTCGCTCTCCTTCGACTTCACCCGGGAATTCGGCGAGCGCTTTCTCTCCCTGACCCAGGAGGAAAAGACCGATTACAAGGCCTATCTCAAAAAGTTCCCCGGCATCTACATCGAGGCGGAAGCACCCCTGGGCAACGGCGGACGCATCAACATCTTCAATCTCCAGTTCGACTACGACTCCAGCAACGGCTACTTCCTCGGCAATTACGCCATCCTTCACACCCGCGGCCGTTATGACGGGGAAGTCAAGGATTCCCTCTTCTGCTTCTTCCTCGGGGCGGACAACTACTATGACGCCGATTCCCTGCTGAAGAACAGCGCCACCGGCCTGTTCCCCCAATATGCCCTGAACATCCAGAAATGTTCGACCGAAGAAACGTCCTTGATCGACGGAGACATCCTGGTCGAAGGCGGATGCGGTCCCAAACCGGTCGTCAGTGCCCGTTACCTGCGCCGCATCGTCCGGGAAGCCATTTCCGCACAGGGAGGCAACCCCGACTCCGCAGTCGTCAACAAGGCATCGCTGGTGCTTCCCTATGAGGTCCCCGATGATTTCGGCCACTTTGCGGAGGTCCTGTCCCCTACCGTGCGCTTCACGACCGACGATTCCGCCGTTTTCATGAACATTACCGACGCCTCTTCCAGCGAGGAGAACCAGGGAGACATCGACCTGGGAACCAAAAGTTACCGGCCGGACCTGACCTACCATCTCCAGGCCATCCTCGACCGCAAGGAGGAAGACCTGAAGAGCGGCAACTATGACGTCTGGCTGATGATCAAAAAATACGAGACGCTGACGACCAACGCCTCCACGCAGAGTATCAACGACTATTACCAGCAACTGGCCTACCAGAACTACTATTACCAGATGTACGGATACGGTGGATACGGCGGATACGGCTACAACGACTATTACTCGAACTATTACTACTGGTCCTCGATGAACAGCAGTGCCTCCACCAGTTCCACCAGCACCCAGTTGTTGCTGGATCCGGACCGCTACTACCGCACCGTCCTCAACGGAACCCGGCAGGAGCGCCATCCCATGCTGGAACTGACCTACTCCCTGCCCGTCAATTAAGAAGCTGTTATATAACGAAGAAAGCCGCCCTCCGGGGCGGCTTTCTTATGGGTCTTTATACGACTTAGGCGATCTTCTCGGCGACCTTGTCGATGGCGTCCTTTACGGTAGCGATCGTGCTGGCCTCATCGTCGGGAATCTGAATGCCGAACACCTTCTCGAACTCCATGAGAAGTTCTACGGTATCGAGGGAATCAGCGCCCAGGTCATTGGTGAAGTTGGCCTCTTCGGTCACCTCGGAGGGTTCCGCACCGAGTTTATCCACGATGATGTCGGTCACCTTCTTTTTGATTTCTGCGTAATCCATAATCGGTTGTTATTTTAAGGTTTTAATTCTTTTACGTCAAATTAGCGTGCAAAGGTAATGAAATAAATTCACTTCTCCAAACCCCTGTCCGGAGCGCTCAAAGCCAGCCAGATCCGGAGCCCGTTGGAAGAATTGAACAAATAGAAACAATACTTGATGATATAGATCAGCGCATAGGAGGAATCCGGGTTCCGCGCCAGGCTCACCGACCACATCGCAATCGAGAACACATTGACGCCCAGCCAGAAAATCCACTGTTCGGCATAGGCCGTCGACATCAACAACTGCCCCAGGATATTGCAGACCAGCGGCAGGGCGTCCAGCAGCACGGCCCAGCGCAGGAAGGTCTCGGCGCCGGAACGGTCGAATTGCAGCAGGATGAAGTACGCCGCCACCGTCATCAGCACGAACGCCAGGGAAAAGGCCAGCGCGCCCCGGGGTTTCAGCCGCCGTGCCCGCACGCTTCCCTCCCGGTCGTTCCCCCGTTTCCGCCATTGGGCGAAACCGACAAACTGCATCGGGACGAAATACAGGAAATGGAGCAGCGCATTGCCCAGCCCCGGACCGCCTTCCCACCAGTTGGCCAGGCACACCGCCCCGTAGGCGGACACGTCCAGCAGGCCGAACAGGAAGGTGATGATCTTGCCGTTGGCCGAACAGACCGCACTCAATACGCCCATCAGCGATCCGAACGCCGACACCAGCAGCAGCGTCCGCGCCGGGCCCTGCGTATCGGCGAACTTGAAGGCCGTGGCGCAACCAACCGCCACTGCCATCCCTATTAAAATAAATAGGTTAAACCACTTGTTAAATCGTTTCTCGTTCATTTTCACTTTCTTCGAAGGTTGGCGACAAGGCCGTTAATATACGGTCGGCGAGGACGGGGCCGGTCAGGGCGGCGATGTCTTCCCGGGATGCAGCGGCGATGCGGGCCACGCTCCCGAAATGGATCAGCAGCCGCTCGGCGGTCTTCGGTCCCACGCCCCGGATACCGTCCAGCGCCCCCTGGAGGGCCGATTTGCTGCGCAAGGAGCGGTGGAAGGTAATTCCGAAACGGTGGGCCTCGTCACGGATATGGGTAATGACCTTGAAAGCGCGGGAGTTCCGGTCCAGAAACAAGGGATAGGGATCGCCGACACGGATGACCTCTTCCATCCGTTCGGCCAGGCCCACCACCGTCAGGCGGTCCTGGATGCCCAGTTCGCAGAGGGCCTGCCAGGCAAAATTCAACTGCCCTTTCCCCCCGTCGATGACCACCAGTTGCGGAAGGTCGTCCGGGGCTTCCTGTAACATCCGCGCATAGCGCCGGTTCACGATTTCCTTCATCGACGCATAATCGTTGGCCCCCACCACGGTCTTGATCTTGAATTTCCGGTAATCCCGCTTGCTGGGCTCGGCGTCGCGGAAAACGACGCAGGCCGCCACGGGATTCGTGCCCAGGATATTGGAATTATCGAAGCACTCCATATGCCGCGGCAGTTCTTTCATTCCCAGTGCCGCGCGAAGTTCCTCCAGCACGCCTTCCCGGTATTCCTGCGGATTCGTCCTTTCCTTGGACTTCAAGGCATTGAAACGGAACTCCTTCGCATTCTTGGTACTCAACTCCAGCAAGGCCAGTTTGTCTCCGCGCAGCGGTACGCGGAGCCCGTCGAAGGGCACATCCGGCTTGAACGGAACGATCAGTTCCTTGGAAAGCGCTCCGAATTTGGTGCGGATTTCAGCGATAAATTCACTCAGGACCGCTTCCCGCTCCTCCTCGATATTGAGTTTGAAGCCCAGGTTGAGCGACTGGACGATTGCGCCGCCGCGGACGCGGAGAAAATTGCCGAAAGCGTCCGGACCGTCGAAAACCAGGGAAAAGACATCGGCGTCCGTATCGCCTGTGGTCGTAATCACGGATTTGGCATAATGGTGCTGAAGCGCCTCCATCCGTTCCTTGAGCGCCTGGGCCCGCTCGAACTCCAGTTGCTCCGCCGCCTCCTTCATCGCCGCCCGGTAACGGCGGACAATGTCGTTCACGCCCCCGGAAAGCAGATGCACGATCTCTTCGACCATCGCCGCATACTCCTCCACGGAAATTCCCCCGTTGCAGCAGCCGCGGCAACGCCCGATCTGCAAATCCAGACAGGGACGGATGCGGTGGCGGAGAACGGCATCGGCGTCAATTTTATGCTTGCAACTGCGGAGCGGGTAGTTCGCCCGGAAAAAATCCATCAGCACCCGCGCGTGCATCACGGAACTGTAGGGGCCAAAGTAGCGCGAACCGTCCCGCACGACCCTGCGCGTCAGGAAAATCCGCGGAAAAGGCTCCGCCGTGACGCAGATCCAAGGATAAGTCTTGGAATCCTTGAGCATGATGTTGTAGCGGGGCTTGTACTGCTTGATGAGGTTGTTCTCCAGCAAAAGGGCGTCGGCCTCGCTGTCCACCACGGCATATTGGATATCGGCGATTTTGGAAACCAGGTGGCGGGTCTTGAGCGTCAGGCGGGCAGGGTCCACGAAATACTGGGACACCCGCTTGAACAGGTCCTTCGCCTTCCCCACATAGATGACGTTCCCCGCCGCATCGTAATAGCGGTACACGCCGGGGCTGTGCGGAAGCAGCGCGATGAGGTCTTGGAGTTTAGTTGTCACCGGTATAGCGCAGGATTTTGGGAAGGTCACGCCAGCGTAAATCCCGTTTCAGCAGCGTCCCGTCCGGGCCGAAGAGCATCAGGGCCGGCAGCGTGTCGATGCCCAGCAGGCGCGCGGTCTCCGCATCCCCGCTCACGGCCAGGGGAAGGGAAGGCGCAAAGCGCGATGCAAGTTCCGTGGCCTCAGAGGGACGGTCACATAGCGCCAGCGCCAGGGGAACCACCTTGCCGGCGGGAAGGCCGGCAGCCACCTGTTCCAGACGGGAGAGTTGTTCCACGGAGGGCGCGGACCAGGAAGCCCAGTAATAGACCAGCAGGAAACTGCCGCGCCCGGCATAGGCGGAAAAAGCCTCGCGTCCCGCCGTCAGCGGGAAGTCCACGAAAAGGTCCCCCTCCTGCAGCCCCTGTACGGAAGCGGAAGGGCGACAGGCGGAAAACAACCCCAGCATCAGGATCGCCAGCAGGATTCGTTTCATTCCCGGAAACAGTTTCTTATAAAAAACCGGTTTCGGAAAACTCCGAAACCGGCTATAAAGATAGTAATTTTTAACAAACTACTTCTGCTCGCCATCCCGGCGGGGACCACGACGGTCACCACGGCGGCCACGGCCGTCACGGCCGCCCGTACGGGGCTGACCGGAAGCCTGGGCGTTCGCGGCGGCAATCGCGGCGGGCGTCAGGTCCTGACGGCCGTAGCGCTCACCGTTGCAGATCCACACCTTGATGCCCAGGGCACCGACCTTCGTCTTGGCCACGGCCAGGGCGTAGTCGATGTCGGCACGGAAGGTATGCAGCGGGGTGCGTCCTTCCTTGAACATCTCGGAACGGGCCATTTCGGCGCCGCCGACACGGCCGCTGATCTGGATCTTGATGCCCTCGGCGCCCATACGCATCGTATTGGCGACGGCCATCTTGATGGAACGACGGTAGGAAACACGGCCTTCGATCTGACGGGCGATGCTGTCCGCGACGATGTGGGCGTCCACCTCGGGGCGCTTCACCTCGTAGATATTGATCTGGACATCCTTGCCGGTGACCTTCTTGAGCTCATTCTTGAGGTTCTCTACTTCCTGGCCGCCCTTGCCGATCACGAAGCCCGGACGGGCCGCGTAGATGGTAACGGTGACGAGCTTGAGGGTACGCTCGATGATGATTTTGCTCAGGCTGGCCTTGGCAAGGCGCGCGCCCAGATATTTACGGATCTCGTAGTCCTCCGCGATCTTCTCCGCGTAGTTTCCTCCACACCAGTTAGAGTCCCAACCACGGGTAATGCCGATTCTGTTGCTGATAGGATTAGTTTTCTGTCCCATATTACTTGTTCTCTACCGGTTGTTTAACATCGAGGATAACGGTCACGTGGTTGGAACGCTTGCGGATGCGGCCGGCCCGGCCCTGAGGGCACGGGCGGATGCGCTTCAGCGTGCGGCCTTCGTCGACCATGATGGTCTTGACATAGACGTTGCCGTTGTCCAGTTCCTTGCTCTGCTCCGGGTTCTTGGCTTCCCAGTTCGCGACGGCGCTGCGGATCAGCTTCTCCAGACGGACGGAGGCCTCACGCTTGCTGAACTTGAGCAGGTCGAGAGCGCGGTTGACCTCGACACCACGGACGGTGTCCGCCACCAGACGCATCTTGCGGGGAGAGGTAGGGACATCATTCAGCTTGGCAATCGCCGTAACCTTCTTCGCCTCCTTGAGGCGCTCGGCCATTTCTCTTTTACGCTTTCCCATAGTCTTTACTTCTTATTGTTACCTGCATGGCCCCGGAAGGTACGGGTCGGGGCGAACTCGCCGAGTTTGTGGCCGACCATCTGTTCCGTTACATACACCGGAATAAACTTGTTTCCGTTATGGACGGCAATGGTGTGGCCGATGAAGTCAGGAGAGATCATGCTGGCACGGGACCAGGTCTTGACCACCTCCTTCGCCTTGCTACCTTCATTCATAGCAAGAACCTTCTTCTCCAGGGCTTCCTGGATATACGGACCTTTTCTTAATGAACGACTCATAATCTATTGCGTTTTATTCCGGTTACTTCTTTCTCCTTTCAATGATGAACTTGTTGGACGCCGCCTTCGGGTTGCGGGTCTTGTAGCCCTTGGCGGGCAGACCCTTGCGCGAACGCGGATGTCCGCCGGAGGCGCGGCCTTCACCACCACCCATCGGGTGATCGACAGGGTTCATCACGACACCACGGTTGTGGGGGCGCTTGCCGAGGTGACGGCGGCGTCCGGCCTTTCCGTGGGACTCCAGGTTATGATCCGGGTTGGAGACCGTACCCACCGTAGCGCGGCAGGAAACGAGCACCATACGGGTCTCACCCGAAGGCAGGCGCAACACGGCGTGATTTCCTTCACGGGCGGCGAGCTGGGCCGACGCACCGGCGGAACGGGCCATGGCGGCACCCTGTCCGGGACGGAGTTCGATGTTGTGTACGAGCGTACCGACGGGGATCTCGCTCAGGGGAAGGGCGTTGCCTACTTCGGGAGCGACACCGCTGCCGGAAGCGACGACCTGGCCGGGCTTGAGTCCGTCAGGAGCAATGATGTAGCGCTTCTCGCCGTCCTCATACTGGACGAGGGCGATGCGGGCGCTGCGGTTGGGATCGTACTCGATGGTAAGCACGGTGGCGGTGCAGTTGTCCTTGTCACGACGGAAGTCGATGATACGGTACATCCGCTTATGTCCGCCGCCCAGATAACGCACGGTCATCTGGCCGGTGTTGTTGCGGCCGCCGGAGCTCTTGAGAGGCTCACACAATGATTTCTGGGGTTTCTTCGCGGTGATCTCCTCGAAGGTGCTGATCACTTTGTTTCTTTGACCGGGAGTAACCGGTTTGAATTTTCTAACTGCCATTGTCTGTTCCTCCCCTTAAATGTTGCTGTAGAAATCAATCTTGTCATCACCGGCAAGGGAGACATACGCCTTCTTGAAGTGATTCATACGGCCGCGCAGGAGTCCGCTCTTGGTGAAACGGGATTTGCGCTTTCCGTGATAGTTGACGGTATTGACGGATGCTACGGACACGCCGTACATCTTTTCGACCGCCTCTTTGATCTGAAGCTTGTTGGCTTTCTTGTCGACGACAAAGCCGTAACGGTTCAACTTTTCGCCCTGAGCCGTCAGCTTCTCTGTTACGATTGGCTTAATGATAATTCCCATCTGAGTACTCTTTTAACGTTCGTTCCTCTGGGCGAGAATGTCCTGCACACCGTCGATGAGCACCAGAGAGTTGGCGTTCATGATGGCGTAGGTGTTGATCTCGTCCACGGTGATGACATTCACCTGGGGAAGGTTACGGGATGAAAGGAAAATATTGTCGGAATTCTGCGGAAGCACGAAGAGCACTTTGCGGTCGCCGGCCTTGACGGCGGTGACGATCTGCTGGAATTCCTTGGTCTTGGGCGCCTCCATGGTGAAGGGCTCGAGCATAATGATCGCATTCTCCTGGGCCTTGTAGCTGAGCGCGGAGACGCGGGCGAGTTTCTTGAGTTTCTTGTTCAGCTTGTGGTGGTAGAAGCGGGGCACGGGGCCGAATACGCGTCCGCCGCCGACGAAGATGTTCGCCTTGAGGGAGCCGTGGCGTGCACCGCCGCCGCCCTTCTGGCGTCCGAGTTTCTTCGTGCTGTGCGCAATCTCGCTGCGGTCCTTGGTCTTGGCATTGCCGTGACGCTGGTTGGCGAGATACTGTACGACATCAAGATAAATGGCGTGGTCGTTGGGGGTGACGGCGAAAACGCTGTCCGCCAGTTCGACCTTCTTTCCGGAGGGAGTTCCGTCAATCTTCAAAACTTCGAGTTTCATAATCTTAAGCCTCCAAAATTACATAAGAACCCTTGGCTCCCGGAACGGAACCTTTGACAACGATGAGATTGTTCTCAGGGATGACCTTGATCACCTGAAGGTTGAACACCTTCACGCGCTCATTTCCCATATGGCCCGCCATACGCATACCGGGAAGTACGCGGGACGGCCAGGAAGATGCACCCATGGAACCGGGGTGGCGCAGACGGTTGTGCTGGCCGTGGGTCTGTCCGCCGACACCGGCGAAGCCCCAGCGGTGGACAACACCCTGGAAACCCCTACCTTTGGAAGTACCGACGACGTCAACGAACGTCCCCTCTTCGGGGAAGATGTCGCTCACGGTGAGCTCGTCGCCGAGATTCAGCTCCCTCGCGAAATCCGCCGGAAATTCGGCGAGCTTGCGCTTGGGCGTGGTTCCTGCCTTTTTGAAATGCCCCTGGAGAGGCGCGCTGGTGTGCTTTTCAGTGGTTTCGTCATAGGCAAGCTGTACAGCGGCATAACCATCTTTTTCAACTGTACGGATTTGCGTAACAACGCACGGACCAGCCTCGATAACAGTGCATGGCAGATTCTTGCCCTCGGCACTGAAAACGGAAGTCATTCCGATTTTTTTTCCAATTAATCCAGGCATTGGTTTGGTTAATTAATTGATTATAAATACATTAAGTATAATACCGCAATTTTGCGGGCTGCAAATATACAACATAATTTTCAAATTTCAAGCGTTTGATTTACAATAAATTCAAAAACGGATGCGTATCTTTGCGCTATGTTATCGATTTTGCCCGGATTTCTGCACATCACGCCCGCAGACATCCTCGACATCGTCCTCGTCGCCGTCATCATCTACTGGGTGTTCCGGCAAATTCGGGGATCTTCGGCGGTGAATATCTTCATCGCCATCATTTTCCTGCTCCTCGCCCGCATCGGTGCGGAGGCGCTGGGAATGCGGCTGGTCTCGTCGCTGCTGGGCACGGTACTCGACGTCGGCGTCATCGCCCTGATCATCCTGTTCCAGCCGGAAATCCGCCGTTTCCTGGGCAATATCGGCCGCACGGCCGGCAGTTCGCTTGAAAAGCGCAACCTGCTCTCCCGCCTCCTCGGGCTGAAAGCGGAGGAAGACCTGCACGAAAAGAGCGTCGATGAACTGGCGGAAGCCTGTATGGAGATGAGCGACGCACGGACCGGTGCGCTGATCGTGCTGCGGCAGTCCGACCGGCTCGAAGACATCGTCTCCACCGGGGACATTATTGATGCGACCATCAGCAAACGCTTGATTCTCAACCTATTCTTCAAGAACTCCCCCCTGCACGACGGGGCGATGGTCATCAGCGGGAACCGCATCCTGGCCGCCCGCTGCACCCTGCCCATCACCTCCCGCAGGGACATTCCGGCACAATACGGCATGCGGCACAAGGCCGCCCTCGGTCTGGCCGAACAGTCGGATGCCGATATCCTGATCGTTTCCGAGGAAACCGGACACGTCAGTTTCGTCCGAAAGGGACATATCGTTCCCGTGTCCAACGTCAACCAACTGAAACTGCTGCTCTCTGAGAAATGACACCCGCAAGGACGGAAAGCAAGCTGGGATTCGACAAGATCCGCGAAACCATCGCCGCCCGCTGTGCCACCGACTATGCGGCGCACCGGGTTGCGGAAGAGGCGTTCAGCAGTGACCCCCGCGAAATCCGAAGCCGGCTTGCGCTGACGGAGGAGATGCGGCTCATCCTGCTCTTCGAGGACAATTTCCCCTCCGGCGGCTATATCGACGCGCTGCCGTTCCTCTCCGCCCTGGAAAATCCCTCGGTCAGCCTGGATGCGCTTTCGCTCGGCAAACTGGGCACCCTGCTGGATACGGTACGGCGCCTGCGGACATTCTTCGGCAGCGCGGGCGACGGCGTCTATCCCCTGCTCAAGAAGCGGGCGGGAAAAGTGCCGTACTTCCCGGAAGTGACCCGGCGCATCGAGAGCATCCTGGACCGGCACGGAGACATCAAGGACTCCGCCTCGCCCGCGCTCGCGCAGATACGCGCGCGTATTAGAGAAAAGGAACAGGGGCTGTCGCGCCGCGCCGAAGCGGTGCTGCGGCGCGCACAGGCGGAAGGACTCTGCGAGGCCGACGCCGGTGTGACGATGCGCGACGGCCGCCTGCTGATCCCGGTCAGCACGGCCCTGAAGCGCAAACTGCCCGGCTTCGTGTTCGGGGAGTCCGCTTCCGGCAAGACCAGTTTCATCCAGCCGGCGGAAGTGATGGAACTCGAAAACGAAATCCGCGAACTGCGCTACGACGAGAGCCGTGAAATCTCCGCCATCCTGCGCGCCTTCAGCGATTTCGTCCGTCCCTATGCGGCGGAACTGCAGAAAAGCGCAGTCTTCGTCGGGGAAACCGATTTCCTGATGGCCAAGGCGCAGACGGCGCTCGATTTCGTCGCCGGGCTCCCGGTCATTTCCGAAGACGGCCGCCTGGACCTGCGGAAGGCCCGCCACCCGCTGCTCGAAAAGGCCCTGGCCCGCGAACAGCGCAGCATCGTCCCCGTCAGCGTCCACCTCGACCCCAAAGGCCGCATCCTGCTCATCTCCGGCCCCAACGCCGGCGGAAAGTCCGTCTGCCTCAAAACCGTCGGACTGCTGCAGTACATGTTCCAGTGGGGAATGCTGATTCCGACCTCGGAAAGTTCGGAACTTCCTGTTTTCAAGCAAATTACCGTCAGTATCGGCGACGACCAGTCGCTCGAAAACGACCTCAGCACCTATAGTTCCTTCCTCGCCGACATGCGCGAAATGCTGCGCGAAGCGGGACCGGGCACGCTGGTACTCATCGACGAATTCGGCAGCGGGACGGAACCTGCCGCCGGCGGCGCGATTGCCGAAGCCATCCTGGCGGAACTGGACCGTCGCGGCGTTTACGGCGTGATGACCACGCACTATACGAACCTCAAACTGTTCGCATCGGCGCCGGACAATGCCGTCGTGAACGGTGCGATGCGCTTCGATACCGCCCGCATCGAGCCGCTGTTCCAACTGGAGACCGGCCTTCCGGGCAATTCCTTCGCCTTCGAACTCGCGCGGAAGATGCAACTGCCGGAAGTCATCGTCAAGGATGCGGAGGAAAGGGCCGGCGAAGGCTTCGTCGGGATGGAAAGGAACCTGCGCAAAATTGCGCGGAACCGCCGCCTGCTCGACGAAAAACTGCAGAAAATCAAGCATACCGACAAGGAACTGGAAGCGCTGGCGGACAAGTACCAGAGCGAACTCGAACAAATCCGCAACGAACGCCGCACCATCATCGAAGAGGCGATGGGCGAGGCGGAGAACATCGTCAAGGGGGCGGGCAAGCAACTGGAAAAGACCATCCGGGACATCAAGGAGGCCGGTGCGGAGAAGGAGAAGACGAAGGAGGCGCGCGCCGAACTGCAAGGCTTCCTGGGGGCCCTGCGCGAAAAGAAAGAAAAACAGAACCGCAAGCGGGAGGCCTACCTGGAGCACAAGATGGAACTCCTGGGCAAGCGCAAGAAGAACGCGTCCAAGGAGGAAGCCCCCAAACAGGAACCGTTCAAAGTCGGGGAGAAGGTCCGGATCAAGGACAGCGGTCTGGTGGGAGAAGTCTCCCGCGTGTCGTCCAAATCCGTCACCCTCATCGTCGGGAACATCAGCAGCACCCTCGCTCCGAACCGTCTGGAACGCATTTCCGCTTCGGAATTCCGGGAAGTCGCACGGAAAAGTTTTACGCCGTCTTATCAGCGGAACGATGCCGCCATCGAAAGCCGCCGGCTGAATTTCAAACCGGAACTCGACGTACGGGGGGAACGCCTGCAGAACGCCCTGGACATGACCGTCCATTTCATCGACGACGCGCTGATGCTCGGAATGGGCAGCGTGCGCATTATCCACGGGAAAGGGACGGGCGTGCTGCGCGACGAACTGCAGAAATACCTCCGGACCGTGCCGGGGGTCGCTTCCGTCGCCGATGAAGATATCCGCCGCGGCGGCAGCGGCGTCACCGTAATCACTTTGGAATGATGGACCGCAAAACGACCGGAAAATGGGGCGAAGACGCCGCCTGCCGCTACCTGGAAGCGCAGGGGCAGCAGATTCTCGCACGCAACTGGCGTTCCGGCCATCTGGAACTGGATATCGTCAGTGCGGACGGGACGGGGCTGCATTTCGTGGAGGTCAAGACCCGCGTCGCCCCTGTCAGCGCAGCGCCGGAAGAGAGCGTCGGCCGCGACAAAAGGCAGCGAATGGTCCGGGCGGCCCGCGCCTATCTGAATGACGACAAGACCCTGCACGGCGGCCGGGAAATCTTCTTCGACGTCATCAGCGTCGTCCTGGACGGAGAAGAGCGTCAGATCGAGTATTTTCCCCAAGCCTTTATCCCGATTTATGTCTGAGTATTGCGTCATCATGGCCGGAGGCACCGGCGCGAAATTCTGGCCCGTCAGCCGGGCGGACATGCCCAAGCAGTTTCTGGACCTGACCACAAAGGGGAAATCCTTCCTGCGCATCACCTTCGAGCGGATGCGCGGCATTTTCCCCGTCGACCGTATCCTCGTCGTCACGCACCACAGTTACGCCGATATCGTCACGGAGCAACTGCCGGAACTGAAAGCCGCGAACCTGCTTAGCGAACCGTACAGCCGGAATACCGCACCGGCGACCGTCTTTGCCACCTGCACCCTGCTTTCGCGCGACCCGGAGGCCGTTTTCATCACCGTCCCCGCGGACCTTACCGTCAGCGACGAAGCCGCTTTCCGCGAAAGCGTGCGGCAGGCCCTGAACTTCGCCGCCAGCGGCAGCGCCCTCATCAGCATCGGAGCATTGCCTACGCAACCGGTCACGACCTGCGGCTATATCCAGATGGCTTCTCCGGCGAAGGGGAAGCCCGTGAAGGTCAAGACCTTCACCCAGGAACCGACCCCATCGCTCGCCCAGCGTTTCGTGGAAAGCGGGGAATTCCTGCTCAATACCGGCATCCAGGTCTGGAAAGCCTCCGTCCTGCTCGCAGAACTGAAAAAGCACGCCGTGGAAGTGACCGACCTCTGGAAAGGCTGGGAGACGGCGCTGAACGGCGGCGACCCGGCGGCCTTCCTCGCCAAAGCCTATGCCGGCTGTCCCCGGATCACCCTCGGGGACGCCCTGCTGGAACGCAGCAACAACACCTGGGTGCTGCCCGCCTCCTTCGGCTGGACGGACATCAACGACTGGGAAACGCTCTATCGCTTCCTCCCCTCGCGCGACCGGAAGGACAACGCGGTTTTCTCGCGCGGGAAAGTCCTCATCGAGGGCAGCCGCCGCAACATCGTGCTGGGTTCCGGGAAGGACAAACTCATCGCCGTACACGGACTGGACGATTTCGTCATCGTCGATGCCGGCGACGTCCTGATGATCTGCCCGCGCAAGGAAGCGGAACTGAGCGATTTCATCGCCCGGCTGGGCTTGCCGGAATTCGAGAAATACCGATGAAAGCACGAACCACCCTCCTGACCCTTCTGCTGCTGGCGGCCGCGACGCACGCCGGCGCCCAGACCATCGACGCGAAACACTTGAATTTCAGCGCGTCCGGGAGCGCCGTCTTTGTGCTTGACGGCTGGGACATGTACAAAAACATGCTCCAAAGTTACGTGTACGACAGTTACGACATCAAGGCCGGTGTCTCCACCCGCCGGGAAGACGGGGGCTGGTTCGAACGGGCGTTCAATTATCCGGGATTCGGCCTCGGCTTCTCCTACAGCCGTATGGGAAGCCTGCGTTTCAAGGGAGATTCCCGGCTCGGAGACGTGATGAACCTCTACGGCTGGGCGGAATTCGACATCGTACGCACGAGGCACTTCCGCCTGGGACCGATACTGGAACTGGGCGCGGCCTATTCGCCGGTCGTCTATCACCCCAGGACGAACAAGGACAACTGGTACCTGAGTTCCAAACTGTTTGCGATCGTCGGCGGCGGCCTGAACGCGGAAGTGCTTCTGGCCCCCCGCTGGAGCCTGATCGCCGGTTTCTGGTTTTCGCACCATTCCAACGGGATGCTGAGCGTGCCGAATTTCGGCTTCAACGAACTCTCGTTCAGCGCCGGGGTGCGTTACCGCCCCGAACCCGCCGACTGGGCGCGCGGCAGGGGCCCGAAAGAATTGCCGCCCGAATATGAGAAGGGTCTGCACTGGAATTTCTATGTCGCCGGAGGGGGACACGCCAGTTCCGTCGAGATGGACGCCGCGATTGCGGCCGAACTGCCGCCGGAGCAATGGTTCCCCCTCCCTACGCGGGCCAGGGTGATCGCCGCAGTGGAAGGGGTATGGCGCTATTCCCCCATCTTCGCCTCCGGACTGGGCATCGATGTCAATTATGCTGAAAACCGCTACCGGGAAATGGACCTGATGATGCTGGGTAAAGAAGATCCCAAGGGGTATTCCCCCATCTATTGCGGCATTTATCTGACCCAGGAATTCTGGTACCGGCGGGTTTCCGCGCAACTCAACGTGGGCGTCCACTTCTTCAAGAAGACGGGGCTGACCGAAAATATGGGACCCGACTATGAGCGGATCGGCATCCGTTACCATTTCCGCACCCCGAAGGGGCTCTTCGTGGGCTTGAGCCTCCGGATTCACAATTTCGACCGTTCCTACTGTCAGGAATGGTGTCTGGGGTATCGCTTGTAGCGATTTTTTTGTACATTTGGGGCCAAATAGAAAGCATTATGAAAATTGTCATCAGCGGCTACGGAAAAATGGGGCATATGGTGGAGGAAGTGCTCAAGGCACGCGGCATCGAATGCGCCGGCGCGTCGGAAGACATTCTCTCCTTCGACCCGGAACTCGCCCGCGAATGTGTCTGCATCGACTTTACCTTCCCGGAATCCTTCCGGAAGAACTACCGTTTCCTGGCGGAGCATTTCAAGGCGGTGGTCGTGGGGACCACGGGCTGGAACGACATCGCCCCGGAGGTAATCTCCTGCTTCGAGCAATGCGGTACGCCGATGATTTATGCTTCGAACTTCAGCATCGGCGTCAACGTCACCTTCGCGCTGGCGGCCCTGGCGGCCAGCAAACTCAAGGACGCCGGCTACCGGGCTTCCATCATCGAGACCCACCACATCCACAAACTGGATGCACCTTCCGGCACCGCGGTGTCCATCGCCAAAATCGTAGACGCCCAGACCCGGGAGAAAACCCCGATCGAGAGCATCCGCGTCGGCGAAGTGCCCGGCATCCACGAACTGATCTTCTCCGGCGGCTGCGACAAAATCAGCATCCGCCACGAAGCCTTCTCCCGCAAGGGATTCGCCGAAGGAGCCGTCCAGGCCGCGCTAATGACCGAGGGACTGAGCGGAGTCCACGAATTCAAAGACCTTTTGATATGACAAATTTGCGCTTCAAAGGCTGCGGTACCGCGCTGGTTACACCGTTCAAGGACGGCGCGGTGGATTATGATACCTACGTGCGCCTCGTGGAACGGCAGGCCGGATCCGGCGTTTCGTTTCTCGTTCCGCTGGCCACGACCGGAGAGACCCCCGCATTGAGCGCGGAGGAAAAGGTCCGGCTGCTGGAACTGACCCGGGAGCACGCCCACGGGCTGCCGCTCCTGGCAGGCTGCGGAAGCAATTCGCTGCAGGGAACCCTGGACAACATGGCCCTGCTTTCCGGCCACGGCGCCGATGCCTGGCTGGTCGTGGTTCCCTTCTACAACAAACCCACCCAGGAAGGCCAGTACGCCTATTTCCAGGCTGTCGCCGACGCTTCGGACAAGCCCATCATCATTTACAACGTACCCGGCCGCACCGGCATCAATATGGAAGCCGCCACCTGTGTGCGCCTGGCTGCCGACTGCCCGAACATCATCGGCGTCAAAGAGGCCTCCGGGCGTTTCACCCAGGCCAGTGAAATCATCCGCAACGCGCCGGCGGACTTTACGGTGCTGAGCGGCGACGACGACCTGACCCTCCCCATTATGGCGGCGGGCGGCGCCGGCGTCATCAGCGTCGCTTCCAACGCGGCTCCCGTCGAGGTATCGACACTCTGTGACGCGCTCCTGCGCTCCGACCTTCCCACCGCGCGGGCGCTGCATCACCGGCTCTCTCCCCTGTTCCGCGCCTGTTTCGTGGAAAGCAATCCCATCCCCGTCAAGGCGGCGATGGAACTCCTGGGCCTGATGCGCCGGGAAGTCCGTCTCCCCCTGAGCCCCGCCACCCAGACCACCGTGGAAACGATGAAAGCCGCCCTGGGGCGGCTCAAATAGTCCTCTTCGAGACTTATTTCTTCAACGCTTAAGTTGACATTTTGTTCCAGGAAGCGGCTGCCTCTGGCCGGAAAGGGCCGGAGCGGTACGCCCCTACGGGGCTATCCCTCCCACATCGCTGCCGCTCGTGGGCCCCTCCCGTTCACGTGGTCACGGGCGGCCACGCCGCCCGGCCCTTTCCGGCCATGGTCTTGAGGGCTTCGCCCAGGAAGATGCGCCCCCGCTGTTGCCCAGTCCATCGGCCAGCACGCGGCAACACAGAAAAATGGCGAAAATCAAAGGCGCGGCGTGCTGGTAGCATGCGGGAACGCGGAAAAACGGCCAAAAACAAGGGCAAGGCGTGCTGGCAGATAGGGAAGAAGGACGGGCCAGGGGATTAGTTGAAGGTGAGGCCAAAGTGGCCGTCGAGAAAGAGGCCCTCGCCCGGAACCTGAAAACAATGGGCCTTGCTCTTGAGCAAATCGCCAAAGCTACCTGTCTGTCTGTCGAGACAATCGTTGCGCTTTAAGAATGAGGGCCTAAAGGCAACTACCAGAGAAAATTATTGAAAGGGTAACGCCCGGCATGAATCTCCGCGACCATCTTGTAGATGTCGTCGCGGAGTTTCGTCAGTCCCTCCTTCTTCTTCGCCGAAATAAAGATACAGGGAACCTTCTTCTCTTCGATCCAGCGATGCTTGAGCTCGTCGAGCGGGGTATTGTTCTTGTCCGGCGGCAGAATCGAGAAGGGATCGTATTCCTCATAGGTAAACAGGTCCGTCTTGTTGAAAACGATATAGACCGGCTTCCCTGCGGCGCCGATATCCTCCAGCGTCTTGTTCACCACCGCCATCTGCTCCTCGAAATCCGGCGCCGACACATCCACCACGTGCACCAGCACGTCCGCCTCCCGCACCTCGTCCAGGGTACTCTTGAAGGCCTCGATCAACTGCGTAGGCAACTTGCGGATAAAGCCCACGGTGTCGCTCAACAGGAAGGGACAGTTCTCGATCACGACCTTGCGGACCGTCGTGTCCAGCGTCGCGAACAGTTTGTTTTCCGCAAAGACATCCGACTTGGAAAGCAGATTCATCAGCGTGCTCTTCCCCACGTTCGTATATCCGACGAGCGAAAGGCGCACCAGTTGCCCGCGGTTGCTGCGCTGCGTGGCCATCTGCTTGTCCACCCGCTTGAGCTGTTCCTTGAGTTTCGCGATTTTTTCCCGGACAATCCGTCGGTCAATCTCAATCTGGGTCTCCCCCATTCCGCCGCGCGTGCCCATTCCGCCGCGCTGCCGCTCCAGGTGGGTCCACATTCCCGCCAGACGGGGCAGGATATAGTTGTAATGAGCCAGTTCCACCTGCATCTTGGCATAGGAGGTCTTCGCCCGCTGTGAGAAAATTTCCAGGATGAGGCTGGTGCGGTCAATCACGGAAGAGGTCTTGATGATCTTCTCGATATTGCGCTGCTGCATCCCCGTCAGTTCATCGTCGAAAATCACATACTCGATGCAGTTCTCCTCGCAATAGGCGGCGATTTCCTGCAGTTTTCCGCTGCGGATGTAGGTCGCCTTGTCCGGCCGGTCCACGCGCTGTACGAATTTCTTGTCGCCGACGGCGCCCGCCGTATCTGCCAGGAATTCCAGTTCGTCCAGATACTCCATCACCTTCCGCTCGTCGTCCGTCGGGCGGATGATGCCTACAAATACGGCTTTATTGGTATCAAATTTCTCCATTCAACAGGCTTCCAATCAAAGAAAGGCTACCGCAAGGCAGCCTTTCGATATCGATACGATGCAATTTTAGCGGAGCTGGAAATACACGGGGAAGGTGTAGGTCACCTTCACGGCGCGGTCACGCTGCCGTCCCGGTTTCCACTTCGGCGAACTCTTCACCACGCGGACCGCCTCCTTGTCGAGTTCGGGATCCACGCCACGGACCACCTTCACGCCGGTCACGCTGCCATCCTTTTCGACGGTGAACTGCAACATCACACGGCCCTGGACATTGTTTTCCTTCGCGGTCTCGGGATAGTTGATGTGCTGCGCCACCCAGGCGGAGAAGGCGTTCGCGTCACCGCCCTGGAAAGTCGGTTTCTCTTCCACCAACTGGAAAGGAATCGCCTCTTCTTCCACCACTTCTTCCACCACTTCCTCCTTGTAGTCCTGAATCTCCACACCCATATCGGAAGCATCTTCCAGGTTGATGATGTTGTCATCCACCTTGATATCGTCGTCGATGATGTCGATGTTGTCCGACAGCACGGGGATCTTCACCTGCTCGGGCGGGGGCGGAGGGGTCTCCTGCGTGATGGGGATGATTTCCTCCTCGATGATTTCCTGGTTACCGACATCGAGCAGGGAGGCCGTTTTCTCCTTGCTGCTCCATTCGAAGGCAAAGAGCACGGCGGCCAGCGCCACCACGAATCCGATTTCCACGAAAAGAAGTCTCTTATTTTCAAGACTTGCTTTATCTGACTTCTTTATTTCCATATCTTTTGAACGGTTTTTCAGACATTCATCCCCAAAGATAGGAATAATAAATTTAATTTTCAATTTTTATTTATTCAGCCCCTCAAGAAGTTGCCGCACGAAGGGCCTGGACTCGACCTGCGGATGCGGCACGGTCAGTCGCGCGGAGCGGATCTTCCGGTCGCCGAAGAACAGGATATCGATGTCGATGATGCGGTTATGATAGATTCTGCGGCCGTCTGCGCCATATTCGGGGGCATCGGTGCGTCCCATCTGCCGTTCAATGCGTTTGCAGGCGTCGAGCAGCCGATGCGGCGACAGCGGGCAGCGATAGCGCAGAACGCGGTTCAGAAAGGCGGGACCGTCGAAGCCCACGGCTTCCGTTTCGAGGATTTCCGAGCGCTGGACCGCCGTCGCTCCGAAGAGGGCGTCCAGCCGTCGCTCCGCTTCCGCGAGCGCTCCGCCCCTGTCCCCGAGATTACTCCCGAGCAGCAGCGTCACCAGCGGAAGTTCAGGCTTCGTCATCGCCGCCCAGGTCAGGATCAAACCCCAGGGCAATGCGGGCCTCGTCCGAAAGCAGGCTCTGGTCCCAGGGCGGCTCGAAGGTCAGTTCCACCGTACAGGCCTTCACGCCCGGCGTCATCTCCACCGTATGCTTCACCTCCGCCAGCACCTCGTCCGCCATCGGGCAGGTAGGGGCGGTAAAGGTCATCTTGACGAAAACCTCCCGTTCCTTGCTGATATGCAACTCGTAAATCAGGCCCAGGTCGTAGATGTTCACCGGGATTTCCGGATCATAAACCTGTTTCAACGCGATCACCACCGCCTCGTACAACGGGGCGAGCTCTTTCACGTCTTCCGATGTAAGTATTTCTTTATCAGGCATTTTCCGAAGCGATTCTTTGAATGGTCTCTATCATGGAACGGAGCCCTCCCACCCGCGTGGGCGACAGGTTCTCCTGCAGTCCGATTTCCCGGACAAAGGCAAAGTCGTCCCCGGCGATCTCCGCAGGCGTCCGGCCGGAATACACACCGATGAGCAGCGAGATGATGCCTTTCGTGATGATGGCGTCGCTGTCGGCGGTAAAGAACAATTTCCCGTCCTCCAGCCGCCAGTCCAGCCAGACCCGGGACTGACAGCCCTTGATCAGGCGGTCTTCGGTCTTGTGGGCCTCGTCGAACGCTTCCAGGTTCTTTCCCAGTTCAATCAGATATTCGTATTTGTCCAGCCACTCGTCATAGAGCGAAAAATCGTCAACGACGGCCTGTTTTGCATCTTGTAATGTCATCACCTCAGCATATCTATCGCTTTTTTCAGCGAAGCAACAAAATATTCCGCCTCCTGCATCGTGTTGTACGGCGCAAAGGAGGCCCGCAGCATACCGGTCACGCCGAATCGCGTCATCAGCGGCTCGGCACACATCTGCCCGGAACGCACGGCGACCCCCATCTTGTCCAGCAGCAGCGCCAGGTCCTCGTGATGGGCCCCTTCGACCGTAAAGGAAAATATCGGCACCTTTTCCGCCTTGTCCGCAGGGATGCCGAAAAGCCGCAGCCCCGGCAGGGAGGTCAGCGTCTCCAGCACGAAATCCCGGACGGCATCCGCCTCCGCGGCGATTTCTTCCGCATTCAGCAGGCGGGCCATTTCCAGCGCGGGCACCAGCGTCGGCACGCCGGCGATGTTCGGGGTTCCGGCCTCGAAACGGTACGGCGGAGCGGCATAGGTACTGCCTTCCCAGGCTACGCTTTCGATCATTTCGCCACCGCCCATGAACGGCGGCATCGCTTCCAGCCACTTGCGCTTCGCATACAGCACGCCCGTCCCCGGCGCGGCATAGACCTTATGCCCGGAAAAAGTATAAAAATCGCAGTCTAGCGCCTGTACATCGATACTTCCGTGCACAATGCCCTGTGCGCCGTCCACGAGCACCGGGCAGCCTTTTTCGTGCGCTGTCCGTACGATTTCCTGCACGGGATTACGCAGTCCCAGCACGTTGGACACGTCCGCGACACACAGCAGTTTCGTGCGCGCCGACAGCAACTGCGGCAGCATTTCGGTCTGCAGGCGTCCGTTTTCGTCGACGGGAAGGCATCGCAGAACGGCCCCTTTTTGGGCGCAAAGTATCTGCCAGGGCACCAGGTTCGAATGGTGTTCGCTCTGCGCGACGAGGATTTCGTCTCCCGCGCCGACAAACGCCTCGCCGAAGCAGCGGGCCACCAGGTTCAGCGCCGCCGTATCGCCGGAGGTAAAGACGATCTCCTTTTCCGAGACGGCACCGATATGGGCAGCGACCGCCTGCCGCGCGCTTTCATAGCGTTGCGTGGCCTCGGCGGCCGTTTTATGGACCGCGCGGTGCACGTTGGCGTTGTAGCGGAAAACCATCTCCCGCCAGCAGTCCACGACAGAGGCGGGACGCAGCGACGTGGCCGCGTTGTCCAGATACACCAGCGGCTTCCCGTACACCTTCTCCTGAAGTTGCGGGAACTGTGCGCGTATGTTTTCCATGTTCTTCATATTAAGCCTGCAAATTTAACAAATTTTGCATACTTTTGCGGTATGTACGACTATGTATCGGGCAGGATTGCCGAATTGACCCCGACGCGGGTGGTGATTGACAACAGCGGTATCGGATATGGAATGGAGATATCGCTCCGAACCTTTTCCCGGCTGGAACATGCCGAAAATGCAACCATTTATGTGCAGCAGCAGGTGAATCCCCGCGAGGGAACCACGGTATATTATGGCTTTGCCGAAAAGGAGGAACGGGATCTCTTCCGCCTGATTACCGGCGTTTCCGGAATGGGCGCCTCGACAGCCCGGATGGTCCTTTCCGCCCTGAGTGCCGAAGAATTGCGGGAAGCGATTCTGTCAGAGGATGTTGCACGCATCAAAAGCGTCAAGGGAATCGGCCTGAAGGGAGCCCAGCGGCTGGTGCTGGAACTCAAGGACAAGATCGTCCGCGGAGACGGCGAAATCGCCCCGTCCACGATGTTCGGAGC
>LXOW01342333.1_pt1 | contig 35814 bp, 25 predicted proteins | sample 1368591 | NCBI WGS metagenome assembly LXOW01 (sample SAMN04884650, study PRJNA319009) | bovine gut metagenome | isolation source: Cow rumen | host: Bos taurus | place: Italy: Legnaro (PD) | collected 2014-07-09
GCTTGCGACGATACCGTATGGAACGGTGTGACACTTACCAAGACCGGATTCTATCCGATGGTAGTACAGGCAGAAGGTACTGGTTGCGACAGTGTGGTAACGCTGCAGCTGATTATATATGGCAGCAAGGATATCACCTATATCGATTCGACCCAATGTGACTCCATCAAGTGGGGGCCGGACCGTGAGGGCAATGACACCATTATCTACGATGACGGTATCTATACCCGCACCTTCTTGTCGTCTGTGGGCTGTGACTCGACCGTGACAATGGATCTGCGTCTGAAGCATCATGACCTGGTTCAGGCTCCTGATACGCAGGCTTGCGACTCGTTCGTTTGGAACGACAAGGTTTACTTCGAGTCAGGTACGTTCAAGGATACTACGCTGTCCACACGTACCGGCTGCGACAGTATCACTACGATGCGCATCACCATTAATCCGACGCTCTATGATACCATCTATGATACCGTGCCGCCGCCATTCTATCTGTGGCCGACGGAGAGCGATACGATTTGGGTAAGCGGCGAGTATGTTGATACAACAGCATCGCTCATCACCGGTTGCGACAGCATCACAACCTTGTATCTGGTGATGACTGACAGTATTATCCTTGACTCGATTGAGCCGGTACGGATTGATACCTTGGGCTACTGTCCGGGTGATACGGTGAACTTGATTTACAACCTCTTGAAGGGACATCCGACCAAGTACACGCTCATCTTTGACACAGTGGCACCGCGCGTACCGGATTACACGCGTGACTTTAAGTCCGTACTGGATACGACAGAACTTCCTAACCATGGTATGGATACGCTGTTCACGCTCGTCATTCCGGAGTACTGTGAGCCGGGCGAATACGAGTTTGACCTGCAGATGTTCGATGACTACTCCAGTAGCAAGGTTTATCACTATCACCTCTTCGTTGCAGTGAAGGGTGAAGTCGTCTCGCTATGGACGGATGTAGTGGCTATTGACAACCACGAAGAGAAGTATATCGGCTACCAGTGGTACATCAACAGGGACCAGTCGTCTGACAACTACGAACTCATTCCTGGTGCTACCAAGCAGTACTACTCTGACGGCGAGGATCTCAATGCCTGCTATCGTGCCAAACTGCAACTGGCGGACAGTTCGTGGGTATATACTTGCGAGACTTGCTTCGACCTGCGCAGTGACTCACTCGAACTGATCGCTTACCCGACTCCGGCTCCTGTCGGTCAACCGGTAACGATCAAGGCAATGGGTATCCTACTCGAGAAACTCGTAGGCTCGACGCTGACAATCACCAAAGAGAGTGGTTTGAAGGTTGACGAGTTTACGCTTGCCGAAGGTCAGCGTAGTGTTGATGTCACCCTGACATCCGGAATGTATATCGCTACACTCGTCACAGGTGATGCCGATGACAGAGTAAGAACAGCGAATGTCAAGTTCATAGTCTTCTAACAAGGCTATGACTTGACAGCCGCAGTTTTGTCAACTGCAAACCCGACATTGCACTACAATAGCCGATTTTTAAGGTCAATCTTAAAAACAGAACATCATGGGACACCGAAACAGCACGTTTCGGTGTCCTTGTCTTAAAAATCGTACTACTTTTCACAATACATGCTATTGTGTATTTCATTTTTTTTTTGTAACTTTGCGTCGTAATTTGGATTACTGCGGAAAAATATATACAAAACTATACAAATGAAACAATTTTTTACAAGATTTTTGACAATGGCAGTACTCGTGATGAGTACGCTGACTGTTTCAGCCCAGCAACTGCCGAACTCGAATTTTGATGATTGGAGTGGTGCGGCTTTCGACGGCAATCCCCAGCCTAAGAGTTGGAATGCTTCCCATGTAGAGCAGGTGGGTATGAAGTTCAACTTTGCACACAAGGAGACTGGACGTAGTGGCAGCTGTATCATGGTGCAAGACCAGTCGGTAGGTGCCATGGGTATAACTGAGGAATCTCCGGGATACATAGCTTTGGGAAAACCATGGCAGTATCTGCCAAGTATTACGGCGATTAACCAGGCTACTGCCGGTACGTCCGGAGGTATTAATTTTACCTATCGTCCGGACTCAATGATTATTTGGGTCAAACGTACGGGTAACAACTGGAGCAAGGAGGATTTCCATGTGTTGTTCTATTCATGGAAAGGTACGGCTAAAGGAACAAAGTTCAAGGGTAAGAACGGTAGTTGCACATCGCACGAAGAAACCAACGAAGAGTCAGATATCCGTCAGGCGTTGAACGGCAACGAATGCGGAACGGCAACCAAAGCTACGCAGATAGCGGAAGGCTGGCTGCGTGATCGTAAGGAGTACACCAACTGGACACGCCTCTCAATTCCGATCTTCTACATGAACAATGAGGTGCCGGAAATGTGTAACGTTATCCTTTCTGCAAGTAACTATCCTAACTTCCGCGCCAACAGTGGATTGTATGAAGGGAATTCGCTCTATGCCGATGACATTGAACTTATTTATAGTTCGAAAATACAGGAACTTTATATCGGTGGTAAGATATGGAACGCATTTGACCCCAACTCCACAGAGGAGCAGGTGTATTCGGTAGGTCAGACGACTGTAGTGCCGGAGGTGTATGCTGTGCGTGGCGTAGGCACACTTACCAATACCAAAGGAACAAGTGTCACCTTCCCCGGCCGCCGTCTTTCTGGTAACGAGATCAGTATCCAGTACGGTCAGGTGGACGGTAATCCTACCGTTATCACTGTCAAGTCCGGCGATGGCAAGTCAACTACCACCTATAAGATCAAGATGGTGAAGGAGCCTTCGCACAACGCTACCCTGAACTCTATCCTCGTCAATGGCGAAAAGATTAAGGGATTCACCCCGCAAGTAAGTACATACAATGTGGCTCTGCCTTATGGCACAACTGAGAAGCCTGTTGTTACCTACATCAAGGCTGAGGATGAGCAGACTGTTAGCGTTACTCAGGCAACCTCTACTACAGGAACTGCTACACTGACTGTGACAGCAGCTGACGGTTCGACCAAGAAGACCTATACACTTAAGTTCTCGGTGGCTCAGTTGTCCGATAATACTTTGGACGGTATCAAGGTGAATGGTGAACTGATTGCCGACTTCATCCCGACACTCACAACCTATAGAGTAGAGCTGCCGGTGGGAACGACGACGATGCCTACAGTAGAAGCTGTCTCGGCGTATCCTCAAGGTGCACAGACCATCAAGTATACAGCGCCGGACAAAATTGACGGAGGCCAGTATCAGATTAGTGTGACAACTCCCGGTAACCAGAATGCAAAAGTATATAAGCTTAACTTTAAGATTACGGCTTCCTCCAATTGCAAGCTCAAGGATCTGAAGATAGGTAACTATATTACGAATTTCAATCCGGATGTCAAGACTTATTATATCACCTTCCCGATGGGTACGACCGAGATGCCCGAAGTGGAGTATGTCAAGGGTGACCAGTATCAGACCGTGGATGTCAAGAAGGGCGGAATAGACGGCACGACCACAGTAACCGTTACGGCCGGCAATGGGACTTCCACGATGACCTACAAGATTATCTGCAATACCGAGAAGTCTGAAATCTCGTATCTGAATATGATTTATCTTGACGGTGAGCCGATGCCCGGATTCCAGAAGGAAAAATACAAGTATAGCATAGACTTGCCTACCGGTTCTTCGGTTGTGCCTGCCATTACTTGGGAGATGGGTGACCCGCTGCAGAAGGTGTCGCTTACCGAGGGCGGTCTGAATGCCACCACATATATCCTCGTTACGGCGGATAATGGTAGTACATCACTCTACGAAATCTATTTCTCCGGTACGCTGGCCAGTGTCTCCACACTGGAGATGATCACTCTGGACGGCAAGAATCTGGAAGGTTTTGAGCCTGACAAGACGGAGTACACCGTCGTTCTGCCGCAAGGTACAACCCAGTTGCCCGTTATCGGCTATACCCAGCATGACGATTTGCAGACGGTTTATGTGCGTGAAGGCGGCGTAAGTGGCGATACGAAGATTATCGTTCGTTCCCAGGCCGGTACGCAGACTACTTATGTATTGCATTTCTCTGTTTATACTTCGTCCAATACCACGCTCCAGTCCGTTTCGTTCAACGGTGTGCCGTATGCGGAGTTTGATCCCCAGGTACGTGATTACGATTATGTGCTGCCCGAAGGTGTAAGCCAGATACCGTCTGTATCGTTCGTTAAGGGTGATGAGACGCAGAAAGTGGTGGCAAAACTCAATGGTACGGTTTATACTATCCGCGTTATCGCCGAGAATGGTGAACAAGGCGTTTATACATTCAACTTCATTATTCAGAAGTCGGAGAACGCCTATCTGAATATGATTTATCTTGATGGCGAGCCTTTGCAGGGCTTCTCCAAGGACAAGCTGGATTACGAGTATATCCTAACTACTACTGCTTGTCCGACCATTACAGTTGACAAGGATCCGTCGCAGCATGTGCTCATTACGGCACCGGCTACTATCGGTCTTGCACGTATCGTGGTTACACCGGAGTCAGGTGCACCGAATACCTACACCATCAACTTTACGTCCAACAGCCTGCCGCAGTTGCAGGATATCCTTGTGAACGGTGAGCCGTTGCAAGGTTTTGTTGCTGCTGAGTATGAGTATGAAGTGAAATATGTTGGCATTCTGCCGGAGATTACTCCGGTACCGATGGATGCTACACAGAAGGTTACTGTAGCATCCGGTGCGGATTATGCGCACATCTACGTGGAGGCCGGTGAGAAATCTGCGATGTACAGCTTGACCCTTGTGCCTGCATATTCCGAGGAGACTGCTCTGCGCTGGATTGCATTGGCAGGTGTGACCTATGAAGCGTATCAAGCCGAGACGTACGAATATACCGAACCGCTGTCTAAATACGGCGATACTATTCCTGCAGTTACGTTCGGCACCATGAACTCGAAGCAGCACGTTACTGCCGGTTTGTCCAGCCAGTACGATTACAGTCTTGTAGTTACTGCGGAAAGCGGCGTCAGCCGGACCTATGTATTCCACTTCACCACCGGCGCATCGTCGGATACCGAACCGGTTAAGATTACCTTGGACGGTGTGGCTGTAACTTTTGATTCGGAGAATACATATTCACAGGACATCGAACTTGGTAAGGACTTGCCGGAACTGGGCTATGTGGCGAAAGACGGTCAGACCGTTGTTTCCGCGCAGACCTGTGATACGCAGCAGCAACTCATAGTAGTGGCGGAAGACGGTACGACTGCCACTTATACCATCAATTACAATGTTCAGACGGGCGTGGATAACGCTCTGCTCAACGATATACGCATCCAACTGAACGGCGTGTGGAGTTCCATCAAGGATTTCAAGGAGAATACGTATGCCTATACAGTCAACTTGCCGCGAGATACGACGGAGGCTCCGTGTGTATGGCCTGTTGCCGGCAAACCCGGACAGACCATCACGGTCACTTACGGTCCGGCTAACGGTGATACGAAGATTCATGTCAAGGCTGCCAATGGCGACGAGCAGGATTATACACTTACCTTCGCTACGCCCAAGTCGGCTAACAACAAACTGAAATCTCTCAGTATCAACCTGCAGGACTACGATGTCAACGAAACGGAAATAACCATTGACCGTGAGTATGGCGCAACAGAGCCCTACGAGGTAGAGTATGAGAAGGCTGAGGCTAAGCAGCTCATTGAGTTCATCAGCGCTCCTATATCCGGTACAACGAAGATTATCGTTACCGCGGAGAATGGTGACAAGCGTACATATTCCATCCGTTACAATGTGGCTGAACCGCAGGGCGAGAACAAACTTCTGCGTATCAACTATTCGTATGAGAACGCCCAGGGCGAGTCTGTTGAGGGCAGCATTGTGCCGGTCAAGGGCGACAATGTGATTGACTTGCCGTTCGGAAGCACGTCCTTCAGCGTGGATAGTTACGAGAAGAGTTATTCGGAGCAGGCTGTCCTGTTCTACAATGGTGGCATTCGCCGTGGCGCAACGCTGATTGTGTCCGCTAACCGCGAAGGTGTTGAGGATGTGACCTATACTCTCACGCCGAGAATGCCTGAGTTCAGCACTGCAGGCAAACTCAAGGAGTTGAAGTTCGAGGGTGCGCTTGTGCCGAACTTCCGTCCGGATGTGTATAACTATATGATAAATGTTACAGCACAACCTACGGCTGCAAACTTCACGTATGCGGCATACAATGGCGAAGCGGTTACTCCGTCGTCCATTGATGCTAAAAAGAAACAGATCACGTTTAAGGTCGCTGGTGGCGAGACCTATTCCGTTTGCTGGTTCTATACGCAGTATAACTCGCTGTTGGATTTCTCCGGTGACTGGGTGGCTGTCTCCCAAGGTGTCGGGTACAAGCCGTCTTCAAAATGGATAGTTCCCGCCGATTGCGATGATGGATATACATGGAAAATTCCATATGTAGTGAATTTGACTTATACGACTGGTAAAGAGGTAACCCCTGGTGGAACGAACGGCGTGATGCTTTCTACGCTTCGTGGTGCTCCGATGAATGGCTCTGTGCCGGGAATGATGACGTTAGGTGGAATGTCTGTATCGCTGACATCCAGCGGAAACTCCACTTCGTCCGTGACTAAAACTGCAAAAGTCGGTACCGAATTTAAGAATACGCCGGAAGCTCTGGCGTTTAACATCAAGCCGCTTTCTACAGAAAATATCACCAATTGGAAAGGTTGGCTCACCATGTCTGATGGTACAAATTTTAAGGAAAGTAGCTGGACTGGTGATTTCACCCAAAAGAACCAATGGTCACTCATGACCGTGCCGATTAGTTACGATGGAGTAGGAACTGTGTCGAAATTCAATGTTATGTTTTCTTCGTGTGACCAAGAAAATGCCAAGAAATTTGGCGGAGATAATATCTATGAGTCCAGTGTGATTTATGACCAGATACATTTCGTCTATAGTTCCGAACTTACGGATGCTAAAGTCAATGGCAAGGCAACAACCAAGAAGGATAACACTTTCACGTACACCCTCGGCGAGGACGAAGTGGTCGTCGGCGTTCCGGCTCTGAAGTTCACAGGTAAGGTGCACGACCAGACGCAAACTATTGAATGGCTCAACAACGGCGAATGGATCAATGGCGAACTTACTGCCAAGGTGACCAACTATGGCGAGAACTCGAAGGATTATACCGAATACTTTGTGGTTCTCAAGCGTGATGCAGTGACCTCAACGGCTTGCACTGTTTCGTTCGGCGATTATTCTACAACCGTATCCAACGATACCGTGTTTGTAAATATGCCGTTCGGAACCAAAACGATGCCGAACATCACGGTTGCCCCGGAGAGTATTCACCAGCACTTTGAGATCGTGAAGAGCGGCAAGAATGTCAAGGTCAAGGTTACGGCCGAGGATGGTGCAGCTGTAGAAACCGTATATGTCTTCCGTGAGGTTAAGAGTAGTGTGACCGATGTGGCTATAGGCGTTAAGGGTATTGACGATGAGGAAGTTGCTTTATCGCCTGCATTTGACGTCAATACGACGGAATATACCGTTACGGCGTTCAATATGCCGGTTGTTACGGTTGCCAAGACGAATGCTGACCCAGCTTATGAGTTGGAGGATGTGGATCTCGGTCAGACCGTTGACCTCAAGTACACAGCTCAGGGCGCAACAGTGCTGGTTACCGCAGCTGACGGTACAACCAAGACATATACCATCGCCTATACGCAGAAAATCAAAGCTACGTACGGCGCACTGGAAGTTCTGACACGTGACAACGTGAAGGTGAGCGATTTTGCACAGGATAAATACGATTATACCGAGAAGGAGAGCGAGAACATCGGCTTTGCCCGCAAGGAGGGTCAGGAGACGGATGCTATTGTCGAAACCCTCACCGATGAGTATGTGGCTGTTGCTGTCAAGGGTACTGCAGATGCTGAGGCTAAGACGTACAAGATTACCTATCCGACTGAGCAGTCTGCGAACGCCAATCTGGCTGACGTGCTTATCAATGGCAGTTCGTATGACAAGTTCAATACGCTTATCTCTGATATTCCTGCTTATGAGTCGGACGAGCCTGTGGATGTCAAGTTCATCCTTGCTGAGCCTGTGCAGACCATGGAAATCGCTATCAGCGATGGAGCAAGTGGCGTTGCACCGCGCAGGACTGCTACGCGTACAAGCGTTACAGTCTTTACGGTAACAATTAAGGCCGAGAACGGCGATACCAAAACCTATAGGTTCACTATTCGTCCGCAGAGCTCGATCATCAATACCCTCAAAGGTATATTTATCGATGGTGAACTGATAGAGGACTTCTATCCTGAGAAGACCAATTATACGTATGTCATTCCGGCTGCAACGCCCAAACTTGTTGAGCCTGATCTGCCTAACCTCACGTACGTGCTCGGTCAGGAGAGTCAGAAGGTGACGGTTGAGCCTGCCCAGCGCGTAGGTCAGACTACGGTGCTTTCCGTTACTCCGGAAAATGACGACTTCAATTTGGTTCGTGACTACAAGATAACCTTTACTTCTGAACCTTCGCATAACGCTGAGTTGGAGGGCATACTTGTCAACGGTAAGATGATTGACGGCTTCAAGCCCTCGCGAACCTACTACTCTTGTGACGTGCTCGGTGACGAAAGTCTGCAGGTGAATATAGACTATGTGATGGGTGATCCGTTCCAGAAAGTGGAGGTTACCGATGTTCCCAAGGGCAAGGCACTCTCTGTGACCGCTCAGGACGGTTCGACGCGTATCTACGAGGTGGACATCTATCGTATAGCCAAGTCGAACAACGCCAACCTTGCGGACATCCTGTTTGATAATATGTCTATGGAACTCTATGCAGCTCAGCATAACATACAGGGACTCAAGTTCGAGGAAAAGACCTATCGCTACACTGTTCCGCTCCTGCGTACCGACACGCTGCCGGATATCGCGGCACGCCTGCAGGATGACGCGCAGACTGTAACCGTGTCTTCTGCAGTCACGGCTGACGGTACGGTTAAGACTATACATGTTGTTGCCGAGGACGGCGAGAGCACCAATGACTACGAACTGCTGTTCGCTATTGAAAAATCGAAGAACACGACCTTGTCGATGATCTTCATCGGTGCTGATTCGCTTAAGACTTTCGTGCCTGAAGTACTCGTTTATGACATTAATCTGCCTATCGGGCAGGTGAGTGTTCCGTCTGTGGATGGTATAGCCAGCGAGGAGAATGTGCAGACTGTGGAAAAGACAGTATCCGATGACGGCTTGCGTACCGACCTTGATGTTACGGCTGAGAACGGTGACAAACAGACATACAGCGTCATCTTCCATTATACATACTCATCTGTAGCTACGCTTAAGGGAATATATGAAGGTGCTGACATGATTGACGGTTTCCGTCCGGACTCGTTCTATTATGCTTATGCTCTGCCTATGGGAGTGCGTACTGTGCCGTTCCCGCTCTTTGAGCCGGGTGACAACTTCCAGTTGCCGCAACAGGTGGACACCATCGTCACGCAGTACCGCACAACATATATGTGTAAGGTGACCGCACACGACGGACTGCATACTGAGACATATACCCTCGTTTACGACATTCAGCCGTCTAACATCGATACACTCCGTTCGATAACGGTGGATGTTGGTTTAGGTAAGCGTCCGTTGGAGGGCTTCCGTGCCGACGAACTCAACTACACTTATATCATTCCCAAGACGGCAACCCAGAGCCCTGTGGTAGATGTTCAGCTCGGTGACAGCTACCAGGATACACTCTCAACGTTCGTTGATGACACCTATAAGATTACCGTCACAGCCGAGAACGGTCGTGCGCGTACTTATATAATCCGTTTCGAACCAGAAAAGAGTGATGATCCGACGCTTATAACCATCTATTGTGGCGAGAAGAAGGAACTCAAGGGCTTCGATCCTGAGAAGTTCGATTATACCGTTAACCTGCCTTACGGCACCAGTGAGATACCTCTCGTCACCTACCTTGCCCGTGAGGGACAGCAGACGGTTATGGCCATGGAGAACGATACAATCACCATTGACGTAACTGCCGAGAACGGCATAGCCACAGCCCGGTACACTCTTGCATTCGTCGCCGGCAAGTCGCAAGATGCAAGCCTCGCTGCTATCTTGCTGGACGGTGTGCCTTATGAGAACTTCTATGCGGATACGCTGGAATACACCATTATGCTGCCTTATGGCACAACTACTTTGCCCAAGGTGACTGTTCAGACTGCCGACAGTACGGCTACATATGACCTGATTGAGGGCGATGAAGGACAGAATGTCACCGTAAGTGTCACGTCTGCTGACGAGGAGCACTTCCGTGATTACGAGGTACACTTCATCGTTGAGAAGTGTCCGTACAACTGGCTGGAGGATATACGTATCTGGGGCAAGAGCATCGAAGGGTTTGACAAGGATTCGCTCATCTATACTGTTGAGTATCCTGTCGGCACCGACTCAACGGCGTTCTTCCCTGTAGAGGCTGTTACATGGACTCTGGCTGATCCGTCAGAGCGGGTTGAGGTTTCCGATGACAATGGTACAGTACAAATCCTTGTCACTGCAGCCAACGGATCCATGCGCCAGTATGACATCCGTCAGGTCATCATGCTCGCCGGCAACAGCCTGCTCAAGGACCTTACGGTTAACGGACGAACGATTACCAACTTTGATCCCGAGACATACGAATACACCTACATCGTACTCGAGGGCGAGATACTCCCGTCGGTTGAGGGTATAGCACAGGATGAAGCCGCAGATGTGCTTGTAACTCCGGGTGAACTCGGAGGTGCTACCAAAGTCTTTTGTGTTGCACCTGACGGATCGGAGACACTGTACACTGTTCACTTCGAGTTGTCCTCCATGAACTCAGGTATCACCCCGCGTTCGACGGACGTACTGCTTAAGCAGATTGCAGGCTCAGAGACCTTCGCTGCATATTCCATCCGTCTGAATACGAAGATAGCGATATACGACGATAAGGGTCACCTCTTCCTCAATCAGGATGTGCCTGTATGTAACCCAAACAACGCCACGATGTCTATTGATCCCACGGGACGTGAGGTGCTCATTGACGCCAGCGGAGATGCCGCATACTTTACCATCCCCGTACATGGACAGACGTTCTTCTACCTCTTCTACAGCGATAAGACGCGCTTACAGTCCGGCAAGTTTGTCGTTCAGTAGTAGTTATAGCCTTGCGGTGCGATAAGTTCCGTGTAATCCTACAAAAGTGCCCGTCATCCGATGGGCACTTTTGTGGATTATAGTTGCATGATTGCGCGCCTGATGCGTTTTTTGTAAAAAAAACGATAAAAGATTTGCATATATCTTTTTTTTTTCGTAACTTTGTAGCCACTTTGTGTGTAATGATTATTGTATGCTGAATTTTGCACTGATTGGTGCCGCAGGATATATTGCACCGCGGCACATCAAAGCTATCGCCGATACGGGCAACAACCTGATGGTGGCGTATGATAAGTTCGACAGCGTTGGGCGTCTTGATTCATCGTTCCCTGACTGCTCATTCTTTACTGAGAACGAGCAGTTTGACCGCTTCTGCTCCAAGCAGATGCGTACGGACAATCCGCTTCATTGGGTAAGTATCTGTACCCCTAATTACACGCATGACGCGTTTATCCGCTACGGTTTGCGTTTGGGCTGCGATGTCATATGCGAAAAGCCGCTGGTGCTCAATCCTTATAATATCGATAACCTTATGGAGCTTGAGCAGGAGACGGGGCATAAGGCCTATACCATTCTCCAGTTGCGCCTGCACGACAAGATCCGCGCTCTTAAGCAGAAAGTGGACAACGGTCCTAAGGATAAGATTTATGACGTCGATTTGACATACATCACTTCGCGTGGTAAGTGGTATTACTCGTCATGGAAAGGCGATGTGCATAAGTCTGGCGGTATAGCTACGAATATCGGAGTACATTTCTATGATATGCTCCAGTGGGTGTTCGGCCCGGTTAAGCAGAATATAGTCCATGTGATGTCTTTCGACCGCGTGGCGGGGTATCTTGAACTTGAGAAAGCGCGTGTGCGTTATTTCCTGTCCATTAACGCCGTTTGCCTGCCTGCGAATGCCGTACAGGGCGAGAAACGTACTTACCGCACGCTGAAGATTGACGGCGAGGAGTTTGAGTTCTCGCAGGGCTTTACCGAACTGCATACTGAGAGCTACAAGCAGATACTTGCCGGGCAGGGTTTCCGTATTGCCGAGGCGCGGAACTGTATAGAGACGGTGGCGCAGATTCGTAAGTCCGAACCCGTCGGTTTGGTCGGTGACTACCATCCGCTTGCCAAACTGCCATTAGCCCCGCACCCGTTCGGTTGGGACGAACGCAGATAATGTAAGGTCATAGCTCGGGGCGTTTACAATCCGTTATCGGGACATTATCGGGGCGTTATCGGGTCATTATCGGGCCATTGTCGGGTCATTATCGGACCATTGCCGGGTCTGATTATGGCAAAACTCAAGATAGAAGACTGTTAAAAATGAAAAAACAATCACACATATTCCTATTATGCCTGTTGGCTTTGGCGTTCAGTTCATGTCTGACGTCGAAGAAGGTCAATCTGCTACAGGAGCCTGACGGGAAGAAGATTCCCTCCTATGTGGATACTCTCGACTTCGAGGATTACCGTATCCGTATGAGCGACAGGTTGTACATACAGGTCTATTCCGTGGACGAGAATCTTACCAAACTCTTTAACAACGGTGCGAACGGCTCTTATATACGCCAGCAGATGATGAACGGCGGTGATGCCTATGGTACCAACGAGCTTTATTCGTTTTTGGTAGACGAAAACGGAAATATCCAGTACCCGATGATAGGCGATGTCCCCGTCCGCGGAAAGACAACACGTGAGGTCAAACTTCTGCTTGAGGAACAGCTGGCCGGACTTGTGAAGAGCATAGGGGACTATGCACTTATGTCGGTCGATGTGCGTGTTGTGAATCGGTATTTCTCCGTGATTGGTGCAGTTCAGAGTGCGCGAGTGCCGCTCATCAAGGAGAAAGTGAATATTTTCGAAGCGCTGGCCATGGCAGGAGATATAGCGGATTATGGTGACCACTCGAAAATCCGTATTCTGCGCGAGATAGAGGGGGAGACCACTATCCGCACGTTTGATATCCGAAGCAAGGATATCATCAACTCGGAGTTCTACTATATCGAACCCAATGATGTCATTTACATCCAGTACATGCCGGGGCATTCGTTCGGCATCAACCATGTATCCACTACGATTGCCGTTGTGGCGACAACACTTTCGTTTGGCGGATTTATTTATGCAATTGTAGTACGCACGATGAATGCCATCGAGCGTTCGAAACAAAAGTAAGGAGGAAATGAATATGAACACAAGACATTATCTGTACCTCCTGATAACAATAGCTTGTATGCTTACAGGCTGTTACTCCAACCGTCAGATTGGCCTCTTGCAGGAGCGCAAGGGCATCCCTGAATACGACAGCGTGCCTTATGAACCCTATCGCTTGCATGTCAATGACGAGATAGTTTATCGTCTGGTCACGATGGATGAAACCATATCCAAAGCAATGGCTGCGGATCAGCAGATCAGTACTCAGTACGCCACTTCCTATCGCATTCACTCCGATGGTACGGTAGATATACCTTTCCTTCCGCCTGTGCATCTGCAAGGACTGACCGAACGGGAGGCGCAAGATACGCTGCAGGCGTATTTTCGGCAGATTATCCCGGATGCAGACATCAAGCTGTCGCTGTATAACAAGAATTTCACCGTCCTTGGTGACCTCGGATCGGGACAGTACAGGATCTACAAGGAGCGAATGACAATCTTCCAGGCGCTGGCAATGACCGGTGATGTCGCTAATTCCGGTGACCGGAAGCATGTGCGCATTGTCCGTCCTAATGGTAACGAGCCGCCGGAGGTGCTGGAGTTCGATATCCGTTCCAGGACTATCGTTGACTCAAAATACTACTATATCTATCCCAACGATCTCATATACGTCAGCCGTGAACCGGGTGCATTCTACAAGGTGCCTTCTTACAGCGGATTTATCGCATTGATCACTTCATCGGTATCGCTGCTAATCTCCGTGCTGAACTATATACCTAATGTGAACTTCTAATTTGTAAATGGTAAATGCCCAAATTGTAAACAACTATGGCAGACAACAATCCTTATACCAACCCGTACGCCAATCCGTATGCCAATCCATACGCTAATCCCTATGGTAACCCGTATGGCAGTCCGTATGCCAATCCTTACGGTGCCACGATGGATGTTCAGGGGGCTGATGACGGCAATGGTGGCTCGAACATTAATGTCATGGAGTGGGTGGTGCGTTTCCTGCACTACTGGTATCTGTTTGCGCTCGGCTTGGCTATCGCCTTCTCGCTTGCGATGCTCAAGAACAGACGGTGGATTCCGTCGTACTATAGTTACGGTACGATTATTATCAAGCAGTCCAGCGGCTATGGCGCAAACCTTATGCAGGGCTTCCGTATTGACGAGGGTATGAACGATGTTAACAACCAGGTGCTCCGCCTGCGTTCGCACGACCTTATCAGTCGTACTGTTGACTCGCTGCCGTTCATGAATGTCGAGTATATCACGATGGGACGCTTCAAGACGCGCAACCTGTACCGTATGACACCGTTCACCGTGGAACCGACAGCACTCAACGATAGGTCATATGATCCGTTGTTCCGTCTGGATATACAGGAGGATGGCTCACTTGTTATTTCCATCGATGATGATCAGTCTGACAACCCGTTCCGCATAGAGACTCATTATGCAGAACTTGTTGAGACACCGTATTTCTCCGGATATATTTTGCCAACCACTTTTATGGCGAGCAAAGGAAGGTATTTCTTCCGCTTCCGCTCACGCGAATCATTGGTGCTGGAGTTCCAGTCGCGTTTGCAGCTGAACTTCCTGCAGCAGAGTTCGACTGTGTTGTGCATAGGTCTTACCAGTGAGACGCCCGAACGGGATTGCGACTTTATTGACAAACTATCGGATATATTCCTTATACAGAACCTCGAACGCAAGAACGAGCAGGCGGAAAAGTCCATTCATTTCATCAACGAACAGCTTACTGTTCTACAGCAGTCTTTGGAAACCTCTGAGGGTGAAATGACGGCTTTCCGGCAGGAGAACCGTTTTGTGGATGTAAGTTCCTACGCTTCACAGCTGATGTCGATGATCTCCGGTTACGACCAGCAGGTGCTCCAGCTGCGGCTAAAAGAGACGTATCTTGACTACCTTGACAACTACCTGCATGAGTCCATTGAGCAGGGGACTGTCATCGCACCAGCTTCACTGGGGTTGGACGAGCAGATGCTCATGGCACTGGTAGGACAGCTCAACGACCTGCATATACAGCGTGGAGAACTGACGGAAAAGAACGTGTTCTACGCCAAATATACAAAGGATATCGAGAATGTCAAACTCACGATAGCCGAGGTCATCAAATCAATGCGCAAGTCGCTGGAGATAGAGAAGCAGGACCTCAAAGAGCGCTATGCCGAAGTTGAGCGGGACATCAAGCGCCTGCCTGAGAAAGAATTGCAGATGGTGGCCATTGAGCGTAACTATCGTATTGATGACAACTATTATACATTCTTCCTGCAGAAACGTGCCGAGTCGGAGATCCAGAAGGCTTCCAATACGCCGGACAACGAGATTCTTGACCGTGCGCGAACCACCACCAAACTGGTGAACGAGAAAGTAAAGAAGAAGACGATGAGCACCTATCTGGCTGTTGGTTTCGTACTGCCGTTACTCCTCATTATTCTCTCCGAACTGCTCAATGACAAGGTGCGTACACCCAAGGAGGTGGAGAAACTCTCCAAGTTCCGTCTTATCGGAATGCTTCGGCACGCAAGATCGCAGAACCCGACGCTTGTCAAGACTTCGCCGCGTTCCGGATATGCCGAGATGCTGCGCGCTATGCGAACGCGTATTGAGTTCATTGTCGGACGTAAGGAGAAACTTCTTATCTGCGTTACCTCTGCCGAGTCCGGTGACGGTAAGACGTTTATGTCCACCAACCTTGCGGCCCTGTATGGCATGACAGGCAAGAAGACCCTGCTCATCGACCTTGATGTCCGCAAGCCGAACGTGCATACCAAACTGGCTGTGGAGAATGGCGTGGGTATAACCAACTACCTCATTGACGAGTGCACTGAAGATGAACTGATTATCCACAATGACAATTTCGATTTCGATTTCATTCGTGCAGGTGCAGTTCCGCCAAATCCGGGTGAGCTCATTCACAGCGACAAGCTCCATCAGTTTATAGAGAAGATGCGTGAGAAGTATGACTATATTGTTATGGATACCTCGCCTATCGGTCAGGTTCCTGACGCATTGTCGATAGTGGCAGATACTGACATTACTATCTTCGTCATTCGTTGCCTGCAGACATCTAAATCATTCTGCGCACAGACATTGGAGGCGCTGGAGGAAGACTATGCCGGCAAGATTCACATCGTGCTTTCAGATGTTCCGTCGGAAGGTTTCCATTCCGGTTATGGCTACGGTTATGGCTACGGTTACGGCAAGCGTCAGTACGGTTACGGAACGTATGGCTATGGCTACGGTTATGGCTATGGTGCGAGCAAGTCATCCAAGCATGGCAAACAGAAGAACCGTATGCCTCTCAAGCAACAGATATGGCTCTTCCTGGACGACCTTATCCACCGTCGCCGTCGTAATGCGTACAATTATTATACCGATGACGAAGAATAGTCATGTAACAACCATGGGGTGAAGACTATTAGCAACAGACGAACAAGAAATGGATATCCTAGAGAAGATAGAAGGCCTGGAGGGCAAGTTTCATGAGATAAACCTGCTGCTCACGGATCCGGCGGTTATCGCAGATCAGGCGAGGTATGTGCGTCTCAATCGCGAGTACCATGACCTTGAGCGCGTTCTCTCATCAGCCGGCAAGTACAAGCAGGCTGTCATGCAACTTGCTTCAGCAAAAGAGGTATTCTTCCATGAGTCTGATCCCGAGATGAAGGAACTGGCGCGTGAAGAGATAGACTCGCTTGAATCGCAGTTGCCGGCTTTGGAGGAGGATGTCAAGCTTCAACTCCTGCCGCAAGACCCCGAGGACGGCAAGAATGTTGTAATGGAGATACGCAGTGGTACGGGCGGTGACGAGGCTGCTTTGTTTGCCGGAGACCTGTTCCGTATGTACACCAAATACTTCGAACTCAAGGGGTTCAAATACTCCGTATCATCATTCTCCGAAGGAGCTGTAGGCGGATATAAGGAGATTATTTTCAACGTTACAGGGCAGAGCGTTTACGGCACACTCAAGTATGAATCCGGCGTACACCGCGTGCAACGGGTCCCGGCAACAGAAACGCAGGGACGTTTGCACACATCTGCAGCTACGGTAGCTGTGCTCCCGGAGGCGGACGAGTTTGAGGTGCATATCAACGAAGGAGAGATCAAATGGGAGACTTTCCGCTCCGGAGGCGCCGGCGGACAGAATGTCAACAAGGTTGAGTCCGGCGTGCGGTTGCGCTACATGTGGAAGAACCCTAATACAGGTGAGGTGCAGGAGATTCTTATTGAATGTACAGAGACGCGTGACCAGCCTAAAAACAAGGAACGCGCACTCGCGCGCTTGCGCACACAGATATACGACAAGGAACATCAGAAGTACATTGATGATATAGCCTCACGCCGTAAGACGATGGTCTCTACCGGTGACCGTTCGGCGAAGATCCGTACGTACAACTATCCCCAGGGCCGTATCACTGACCACCGTATAGGATATACGATATATAACCTCGCTGCGTTCATGGACGGTGACATACAAGGTGTTATTGATGCCCTTACCGTGGCAGAGAATGCCGAACGGCTCAAAGAAGCCAACTTGTAATTGACCACTGCCGGTTGCTCACATGTTACTTAATTGTCAGTTGTTGCTCCTCAATGTATTTGTTTTATGACATAAATATCTCTGATGCTCAAGTCGGACAGACGATAGTGCTTGACGCTGAGGAAAGCGCGCACGCTGTGCGCGTGTTGCGTTATACGGCAGGTGATACAATTCATGTCGCTGACGGCAGAGGAAAACTGTATGAGGCGCTCATCACTAATCCGCATTCCAGGCACTGTGAGGCGGAGATCATCCGCGTAGAGCAGCAAGCCAAGCACCACCGCAGTAGCGTGCATATAGCTGTTGCGCCGACAAAGAACATAGAACGTATGGAGTGGCTCGCCGAGAAATGTACCGAGATCGGCGTGGATTTGATTACTCCGTTGCTATGCCACTACTCCGAGCGCAAGGTCATTCGTGCCGACCGCCTGCAAAAGATTATCCTTTCCGCAGCCAAGCAAAGCTTGTCAGCATATTTACCGCACCTAAACGAACTCACATCGGTCAAAGATTGCATTATGAACGCTTCGGAGGAACATCGCTACATTGCACACTCCTCACCGTGGACTGACAAGCGTGACCTCAGTGATGAACTGCGAAAAAATACTCCTTGCGGGAGTAATCAGAAACTTGAAGTAATCAATACTGAATCTGAAATCCCAAGTTCTGAATCCTTTCTTGTCCTCATCGGACCGGAAGGAGGATTCAGTGATGATGAGGTGCACTTGGCAATAGAGCACGGTTTTGTACCTGTCAGTCTGGGCGAAGCGCGCCTGCGTACCGAAACGGCCGCTATCGTCGCCTGCGCAATGATAAACTATGTTTGAACAACTGATTCATATTGACAAATCATGGCTTCTTGCCATCAACGGTGCGCACGCTCCGTGGGCGGATGCGTTCTTCTGGCAGGTCAGTCAGGCTGTTACCTGGCTGCCGCTATACGCTTTGCTCATCGTCTGTCTTTTCGTGAAATTCTGGAGACAGCGTACGAAAGTAATCAAGCTTTTTTCCTTTGACTTTCGTCTGTTGACTATTATCATCGCTCTGGTGATGATTGCTATAGCCGTAGGCGGTGCAGATCTTATATGTGCGCAACTCATCAAGCCGCTTGTCGCGCGTCCGCGGCCTACGCACGATGTGGAGATTGGTGCACTCGTACATGTGGTCAACGGTTATCGTGGCGGAGCATATGGCTTTTGTAGTAATCACGCGGCAAATACTATGGCGTGTGCAGTGCTCTGTTCCTTGTTGTTCACGCATGGAAAATCATGGCAGACACACTTGTATGTCACCCTGCCGTTGATGGGGTGGGTGATGCTCAATTGTTACAGCAGGATGTATTTGGGAGTGCATTATCCGTTGGATATAGCTGCAGGACTGGTTGTCGGAAGCCTTATGGCGTGGTTGTCGTGGCGCCTGGGACGAGACTGTCTCTTTCCGCACGATGCGCGCGAGCCCCGTGCTGATGAGGGATAGATTGCAGGCGTTCAAACTGCTCGGTACTGAGTATGACTTTCAGTTCTCCAAGCAGACGGTTCATGCGTTCCACTGCCTCTGATCGGCTGCAGGCCTCTTCACGTGAACGTGCATAGCGCAAATGAACGCGGTACAATGTGTCCCGCAACATGGAATCGCGTATATTCAGTTCGCGCACAAGCATCTCCGTCTGTTTCATGGCGCGTTCCTCGGCTGTACGGCGAGGCATTGGCTGCAACTCCTGAGCTACGGCAAAGTGTCCGACAGAAGCCAGAAGCAGAACAAACACGATATACACATATCGAAACATAGCAATTAATCTTTAGCAAAAATCGTGCCACACAGACAGTTATGCGAACAGAATGGCAAATAGCACGCAGATTGTACTATTCTTCAGCGGCGCACCGTACCGCACGGCCGGCCGTGCGTGTGGCTCTTGTGGGGATTGCCATAGGTGTCATGGTCATGCTTGTCACGGTGTGCGTGGTTATCGGTTTCAAACAGACTGTAACGGAAAAGGTGGCCGGGTTCGGGGCGCATATCCAAATTACCAGCTTCGATAACAATAACACCTATGAATATCAGCCTGTCTTTGCGCCGGACAGTCTGCTTGATGTGCTGGCGCATATGCCGCATGTAGCTTCAGTCAATACTTTTGCCACCAAGCCCGGCATGCTAAAGACCGATGACAATTTTCAGGGCATAGTGCTCAAAGGCCTTCCGGTTGAAAATAATGATGCATGGATGTTTTATAGCATGAATCTGGTGGAAGGTGCAATACCTGTTCAGCCCAATGACATTCTCATCTCCAGGGAAAATGCCCGTTTGCTGGGATTGTCAGTCGGTGACGGAGTATTCTGTTACTTTGTTGGTGATGCGCTCAAAGTGCGCCGTTTCAGCGTTAGCGGAATCTATGATTCCTCGTTTGCAGACTATGACCGTCTCTTTGTCCTGTGTCCGATGCCAACCCTTATACAGCTTAACGGATGGCAGCCTTCCCAGGTGTCAGGTGTTGAGATGCGATTGACCGATCTGCGTTATCTCGACGAGGTCTATGACCGTGTGTATTTCTCTGTTGCCAACCGTCTGGATGAGGAAGGGAGTGCATACTATCCGCAGAGTGTCATGCAAATGCATCCTGCAGTCTTTTACTGGCTTGACCTTTTGGATATGAATGTATGGGTGATTATTATCCTCATGCTGGCTGTATCGGGGTTCAATATTGTGTCAGGACTCATTATCCTTATTCTGGACGCAATTCAGCTCATCGGTATACTCAAGGCATTAGGCGCAAACAACCGTTTTATCCGGCGTGTTTTTGTTCATGAGGCGACAATCCTTATTGGAAAAGGTATGCTTTGGGGTAATATCCTCGGCTTATCATTGGCGGCACTGCAGTACCTGACCCATATCATTCCTCTTGATGCCTCCACGTACTATGTCAGCTATGTTCCAGTCGCCTTTCCTTGGCTTGGACTGATTGTGCTGAATATACTTATTCTTGCCGTCAGTCTACTCACCTTGCTGGCCCCCACTTCCCTAGCAACGCGCATCTCGCCCGCACGTGTCATGCATTTCGAATAAATAAGCGATATCGCAGTATCGGCATTCGCCGTGCGATGGAAATGCCGTCTGTGATGGGACTGCCTAACATGGGGGCATTGCTGGTCTGTATCATGTTGCTTTGAAGCTTCAAAGCGATAAAAAGGTGCTTAAAGACAGAGACAGATAGCATAATAAGCGGATATTTGAAAGAAAAAGTAAATTTTTTGTAAAAATATTTGCATATGTCAAAAAAAAATAGTAACTTTGCGACCCTAATTGAATTTTTGCGAAAATAATTAACTNNTTTGCGGCTGTGCTCGCTTGTGTATTACCCGTTATGTCACAGGAGGTAGGTGAGCCTGCCGTATTGGATTCGGTTGCCGTGGTGGATGGAAATGATTATGTGCTCGTGGCTGACCCGGCAGCGCTTGCGGCGAAACCTGACACAGTAAATGAGCCGGATGCAGTCGCTGCTGTTGATTCGTCCGCAATTTCCAATGAGACCGCAGAGCCTGTGAGTGAACCAGTGCAATTTGTTGATAATCAAGCGTTGGTTGAGGCTGACTCGATACAGTCGGCTGATGAACTCGTCGAAGAACCGGTAGCGGATGAGTTTGCAGATGACGAGATTGAGTTACGGTACGTGCCTAACCGTTTCGCTGACAACTGGGAGATTAACCTGGCCGGTGGTGTTAGCCTGCTGTTTAACGGTATGGGGCACAACGAGAAGACTACATCTGCTCTCATTATAAGTGGAGATAGAACGATTTTTGATGCATTAGGCGGTGCAGCAGAGATCACCGCCACTAAATGGTTCAATCCGTATGCTGCTTTGCGTATCGGCTGGTTAGCCGGTTATCTGCCGTTCCGAACCGCAAAGGAGAATAAGACGGAGTTCCCTATAGGCGACTTTGATAATTATATTCATGTGGATGCATTGTGGGATTGGACTACGCAGTTCGGCGGTTATAAGCCTAACCGTATNNGCCTAACCGTATCTACGATGCTGTGCCCTATCTGCATGTTGGCGTTGTGGCCAATCAGGTTTGCAATGCCGGTATCGGTGGCGGTTTGGGCTTCCTCAGTCGTTTCCATGTAGCTGAGCATTGGCTCATCAATCTGGATTTGCGCGGAACGATTACTACAGCGCGTAAATACGGTTTGGAGTCCGGTATCGCACTCAATATGCATGCCCTGGTCGGTGTAACTTATCGCTTTAACAAGGTCGGTTGGAAGAAAACTGTTGAGAACCCGTATAAGGCAACGCTTGAAGAATTGCGGGCCGCCAATGACGAATTGGATCAAAAGCGTGCACAGGTTGAGCAGGAGAATGAGAAACTTGAGGAGTCTGTAAGCCAGCGTGAACAGGAGCGTAAGGAGCTTGCACAACTAGTGGCTGCTATCACAAAGGATACAACGTTCTATGGCGTTCCTGATACGATGGAATTGACTGTGTATTACGCTATAAACTCCTCAGAGTTGTCGCAGCACGAGAAGGCGCATATGAATACGTATCTGCGTCTGATCAGCCTCAACGACCCGAACTATATCCACATGTACAAGGTTATTGGTACGGCCGATGCTGAAACAGGTGCAAAGGAAGTGAACGAGCGCCTCTGCCAGCGTCGTGCGGAGACCATCAAGAAAGTGCTCATTGACAATGGTGTAGATCCGGAAAATATTACAACGGAAATAGAGATTATAGCAGGTGATGCCCAAATGGCTCGTGCATCGCATGTTATTATCTACCCTGTGGAGAAACCAAAGATTGTAATTCCGGATACGGTAAATTTGGATGTAGATGAAGAAGAGTAATCTGTAGTGTGATTCAACAATCTCTGAAGGGCGTACTGGTCATGAAGCATGTACTATATAGCATCATCATCTGTAGCGTGGCTCTGCTGAGTTCATGCGTCTCGCAGCGCAGGTTGTCGTATCTGCGTGATGTGGATGCATCCTCAGCAGACTCGATTAATAAGACTTATTCACCGCTAAACGAGAATTATATCACGAAGGGCGACTTGCTATCGATTTTCGTGAATGCGTTGGATGTGGAGGCGGTTCAGGCTTTTAATATGCCGGTAGCCAATGTGCAGAATCTTGGCTCGAAAACTGTTACAGCTGCAAATGGTGGTGGCTCTCTTCAAGGTTATTGGGTGGATCCTGATGGCTATATTGATTTCCCAGTGCTGGGGAAGTTGCATGTAGATGGGCTGACAACCACGATGCTGAAAGATACACTTACGCTACTTGTATCCCGTTCCGTGAAAGATCCGATTATCAACATAAGTTTTTTGAATTTCTATGTGACCATATTGGGAGAAGTAAAAAATCCAGGACGGCATGGTGTCTCAAAGCAAGGTATGACAATATTTGAAGCATTGGGGATGGCCGGTGATTTGACAATCTATGGTAAGCGTAATAACGTGCTATTATCTCGTGAGGTGGATGGAAAAATGGAATTTGCCCGGTTGAACTTGAATGATGAATCTATTTTTGCGTCGCCCTATTACCATATCCGTCAGAATGATGTTATATATGTGGAACCGAATAATGCTCGTGCGATTTCGTCACAAAACATCCCATTGTATTTGTCAATGATAACGACGCTTGGCTCCATGGCGACGGTTATAGTTTCGGTGTATAGCAATTCGCTTATACTGAAAGAAAGAAATAGCAAATAGTATACATAAATGATGCAAAAATAGTCTGTTATGGCTCAATTGCAGAAACAACAAGATAATCAGGAGTTTGATTATATCAAACTGCTTTTCCATTGTCTGCATTATTGGTATTGGTTTGTGTTGTGTGCAGCCTTGTGTGTAGGGTTGGCTGTATTATTCTTGCAAATGAAGACTAACGTACATTCAATATCTTCAACAATCATGATTCGTACGGATAATAATTTGTCTCGTTCTTCATTGCAAACTGATATGTTGGAGTTGATGGGTTATCAGACGAGTAAGATTATTGGTGATGAAATACAGATAATCCAATCTCATACAATCATGGAGCAAGTAGTGCGTTCGCTCAACTTGCAGACGGAGTACAGAAAGAAGGTCGGATTGCGCTGGGAAGGCCAATATCCGAATGCTGATGTGATGCTGTCGTTCCAACCCGGGGCGCTTGACACGCTAAAATGGTTGGCGCTTGAGATCGAGCGTAAGGAAACAGAGTACTTATTGACAGTTAACTATCGAGGAAATGAGTCGAAGATTCATTTGAATAATCTGCAGAATCCGGTTCCGACAGACGCTGGGTTGCTGTACTTTACGGAAATAAGGGCATTGAAGGTGGGAGATATAATGCGTATCAGTACGGGACCTGTTTCTTCGTGTGCAAATGGTCACCTTAATTGTTTGATGTGCAGTCCNNATGTGATTATTCTTACAATGTACAGTGATATGCCAAGGCGTGCGCAGGATATAATTAATAAAGTCGTTGAATTATACAATATGGATGCCGTCATTGACAAGAACATCATGGCTACGAATACGGCGAACTTTATTGATGAGCGTCTCCAGATTGTTGAGAGTGAATTAGGAGAAGTGGAGACGGCGGTGGAATCGTATATGAAAGAAAACGGCTTGACGGATATATCCCGTGAGTTAAATATTGTTTTATCCAATCAAACAAATTATCAGCGTGAGTTGACGGAGGTCGAAACCCAGATAAACTTGTTGATTTTTTTAGCTGATTATCTTAAGGAACCGAATAACGAACAAGCACTAATCCCATCGAATTTGGGCGTGAAGGACGGAGCTCTCCAGAAACTCATCAACGACTATAATGCCTTACTTCTAAAACAGATGCGTATAGCTCGGAGTGCTACAGAGCTAAACCCAAGTTATACGCAGTCAATAGAGGAGGCAAGAACCTTACGTCAGACTATTTTGTCTTCAATAGAGAATATACACAAAGGGTTACAAATTCAGAAGACGGATTTAGCCAAAAAAGACAGGGAACTTACATCACGGTTGTACAAAACACCGGAAAAGGAGCGGAAGTATATAGAGATTAAACGCCAACAAGAGATCAAAGAGAAACTCTATATCTACCTTTATCAGAAACGCGAAGAAAATGCATTAACTTTGGCATCGACAGTCATGCCGGCAAAGACAATTGATGCACCAATAGTCAGTGGTCCTGTTTCCCCACGAAAAAATAGAATTTATATTATCGCTATTGCTCTTGGTTTGGGGCTTCCATTCCTTATTATTTTCTTAATAGACTATCTCAATGATGAGGTGAAGGACCAACGTGAGTTCCAATCGGTAGTGAAAGCGCCATTCCTCGGGCATGTACTATATAGTCCGTCGGAGAATGTCGTTGCTGTAGAAAGCCATAACAATTCAGCACAGGCAGAGCTGTTCCGAACTATACGAACGAATCTTCGTTTTATGTTACCAGAAAAGAAGTCGCCTGTTATACTCGTAACATCAGCTTTGAATGGCGAAGGTAAATCGTATGTGGCAATAAACATTGCAGCGTCGTTAGCCTTGTTGAAAAAGAAAGTAATAATTGTCGGGTTAGATATCCGCAAGCCTACCTTGTCGCAATATTTGCATATAGACTTCAAGGGGCATTTGACATCATTCCTGCTAGATCCGGCAATGCCGTTGGATGACCTGATTATCCCATCCGGGGTTGTTGACAGCATGGATGTGATGCCTTCAGGTGCTATCCCGCCTAATCCGGGAGAACTGATCCAGTCCGCGAATATGGAATTGCTCTTTAACGCAATGAAAGAACGGTATGATTATATAATTGTTGACACGTCACCATTGTATCTTGTATCGGATACATTCCATCTGGACAAGTATGCAGATATGACTATTTTTGTAACGCGTGCCAACTATATCTCACGTGAGATGTTGCCATATATACAGGATATTTATGCCCAGCAGAAGATGCACAACATGGCATGCATACTTAATGCCTCAACCGGCGGAAAGCGCGGTTATGGTTATGGTCGCTACGGTTACGGTCGTTACGGCTACGGTCGCTACGGTTACGGTCGCTACGGCTACGGACACTATGGCTATGGCTATTACGGAGAAAAACACAAAGACGCATACTAAATGCAATCATTTTCTGATACTGAATCATTGTGGAAATGGTTAATCACGCTGGTTGACCTTCTCTTTATTTACCTCTTCTATTGGGGCGGAATGGCTATTGGCATAATTCCGATGATTCAGGGATGGTATGTCTGGCTGGGGATTTGTTATATTTTTGTCGTCCTTTTCTTTCCTCCAATGGCGCACCTCCCATTGGCTAAGGCTGCCCAGATTGCAAGTCATACATTAAGGAGTTCCGTGCTATTGTTTGTGCTATATGTGTTAGCAGTGTATTCTGCGCGCATATATGAGCCTATAGAGTATTTATGGTTTCTGCCGGTTGATTGGGCTGTACTGGCTCTTGTGATTTTCATAAGTCGTATGGGGTCTCGAGGTATTATCCGTCGCTTCCGTACATATGGTATTAGCAACCGTCGTGTGTTGTTTGTGGGAGCGGGACATAACCTACGGTATTTATACGACGAGCTTTCGCTAAATCCTACTACAGGTTTCCGTGTGAAAGGCTATTTTGACGAAAGTACCGACAATCAATTTACCGATGTGTTACCGCGTCTAGGAGCGATTGCTGACATTGAACCATATTTAAAGAAGCAGCCGGTAGATATTGTGTTCTGCAATCTTACCAGCCGTCATAACAAGGAGATCCTTGAACTAATGAATTACTGCGAGAATCACTTGATACGATTCTATTCCGTTCCGAATGTGCGCAACTATGTACATCATGTGATGCAGGTGGAGATGGTGGGCAATATGCCGGTCCTTTCGATTCGCGAAGAACCCTTGAATGAGCCGTTTAATCGCATCGTCAAACGCTTGTTCGATATCGTGTTCTCACTATTGTTCCTGTGTACAGTTTTCCCGTTTATTTTTGTATTCTGCGCGATTGGTATCAAGTTGTCAAGCAAAGGTCCCGTGTTCTTCAAACAGAAGCGTACAGGTATTCAGGGGAAAGACTTCATTTGTTATAAGTTCCGCTCAATGCACTTGAATGACCAAGCAGACGAACTGCAGGCCACCAAAAATGACCCTCGCAAATTCCCGTTTGGCGATTTCCTGCGTAAGACCAATATAGACGAAACGCCTCAGTTTATCAATGTGTTGCGAGGCGAAATGTCTGTAGTAGGTCCTCGACCGCACATGCTGAAACACACCGAGGAGTATTCACAATTGGTAGATAAATATATGGTGCGCCATTGGGCTAAACCCGGTATAACCGGTTGGGCACAGGTCACAGGTGCGCGAGGTGAGACCGAGCACCTATGGCAGATGCAGGAGCGCATAGAGAAAGACGTATGGTATATTGAAAATTATAGTTTTATGCTGGATATGCAGATTATACTGCTTACAATTAAGACTATTCTCAAGCATAACGACGAGCACGCGTATTAGTTCGCTCAACACGTAGAACTGCGTGATGCCGTGAGGCATCAAATATAGGTTTAATATTTTGTATTCAATAGGCTAAGTTGTTGGCTGTGAATGCGATAGAAGAAGTGTCCCGAGAGGCAGCTGTGCTGCCGGACAACCTCTGTTCTCAGATTGCAGAATCGGGGGTGTCCTTAAACTATATCCTTTCTCCAACGTTTGTCGAACCCGAAGGTTACCAGTGGTTTGTATTGCGCGTGCCGTATGGCAAGGAGCGCGAGGTGGCTGCAACCATACAATCTCCAACGCTTTTTTCATACGCGCCCGTGCAAACGGTGGCGCGCATGCGCAACGGGAAACGGCAGCTGGTGGAGGTATCTGCATTGCCGAACATGTTTTTTGCGTACGCGCGTGAGGAAGAACTGGCGTACTATCAGCAAAGACAGATTGTGCTTAAAGACCATCCGGACTGGCAACCCGGACAACTCCGGTTCATGTATGACCATACCCGAAAAAATGAAATGGGGTATGACCGGAAGATGACGGTGCCAATGGAGCAGATGCGTCACTTCATACGCGTAACGATGCAGCACGACGAGCATGTGCGTGTCTATCTTAATGCTGCGTTTTCTGCCAAACAGGGCGATTATGTCGAGGTGATTGAGGGCAAGTTTGCCGGTGTGCGCGGACGCGTAGCCCGCCTACATGGACAAACCTGCGTATTGGTCGAACTGGATGGTATATGTATCGCCTCGACAGCTTATGTACCGAAGGCGTTTTTAAAGAAAATCAATTTGTAATTATGTCAAAAAATATCGCATTAATTACCGGCGTGACCGGTCAAGACGGCTCGTACTTGAGCGAGTTCCTGTTAGCCAAAGGCTATGAAGTTCATGGTATTATCCGTCGTTCGTCGGTGGACTTTCGTGAGCGCATTGCTCATCTGGAAGGACAACCCCATTTTCATCTGCATTATGCTGACATGTCGGACTCTATGTCCCTTGTGAAGTTGGTAGGCAAGGTACAGCCGACTGAGATCTATAACCTGGCTGCCCAAAGCCATGTGCAGGTCAGTTTTGATGCTCCGGAGTTCACGGCTGATGTGGATGCCGTAGGCGTTCTTCGTATCCTGGAGGCTGTTCGCACCAATCATCTGGAGAAGACCTGCCGCATCTATCAGGCTTCGACATCGGAGTTGTACGGCAAGGTGGAGGAGGTTCCGCAGAACGAGAATACGCCGTTCCATCCATACAGCCCGTATGCAGTTGCCAAATTGTATGGCTACTGGATTGTGAAGGAGTACCGCGAGGCGTACAATATGTTCTGCTGCTCGGGAATATTGTTCAACCACGAATCCGAGCGCCGTGGCGAGACGTTCGTTACGCGCAAGATAACCCTTGCAGCCGCACGTATTGCCCAAGGCAAGCAGAAACAATTGTTGCTCGGCAATCTGGACAGTCTCCGTGACTGGGGATATGCCAAGGATTATGTGGAGTGCATGTGGCTGATATTGCAGCATAAGACGCCGGAAGATTTCGTCATCGCTACCGGTGTGCAGCATACGGTTCGTGAGTTCGCGACGCTCGCGTTCCACCACGCCGGCATTGAACTGCGCTGGGAGGGGGAAGGTATCCAGGAGAAAGGTATCTGCGTAAGCGCAACCGATGTGGTCAAACGTCATGCCGGAGAAGATATTGTCGGCAAAACACTTGTTGCAGTGAGCGAAGATTTCTACCGTCCGACGGACGTGGTCAACCTGTGGGGTGATCCGACCAAGGCGCGTGCCGAACTCGGATGGAATCCGCAGAGCACAACCTTTGAGCAACTCGTTGAACTCATGGTGGACAGCGACATGAAAAAGGTGGCTGCCGATGCAATCAAGGAACACGTGAACCTTGCCGAATACCTTGAAAAAGGGCTCGTAAAATAACCCAAACAACCATGTTGGACAAGAGTACAAAGATCTATGTAGCAGGACACCGCGGACTGGTTGGGTCGGCGATATGGAAGAACCTGTGGGAGAGGGGCTATCATAACCTCATAGGCAGAACGCATGCCGAGCTGGACTTGACCAATCAGGCGGCTGTACGGGCATTCTTTGATGAGGAGAAGCCGGAAGCTGTTGTGCTGGCTGCGGCTTTTGTAGGCGGCATCATGGCTAACAGCCTGTATCGTGCGGACTTCATCATGAAGAACATGCAGATCCAATGCAACGTGATTGAGGAGGCATACAAGCATGGTGTGCAACGCCTGTTGTTCCTCGGCTCGACCTGCATCTATCCGAAGAACGCGCCGCAACCGATGAAGGAGGACTGCCTGCTTACCTCGCCGCTGGAATATACGAACGAGGAGTATGCCATCGCCAAGATTGCCGGACTGAAGATGTGCGAGAGCTATAACCTGCAATATGGTACGAACTATATAGCCGTTATGCCGACGAATCTCTATGGCCCGAACGATAATTTCCATCTGGAAAATTCCCATGTCATGCCGGCGATGATGCGCAAGATATATTTGTCAAAACTAATGGCAAATGGGCAATGGGATATGATCCGCAAGGATCTAGATATCCGTCCTGTAGGTGCAAATATCCGCGAGAACAGCGAAGTGGTACGGTATGTGGTGGATGGCACGAGCGATGAGGCCACGATTGTCAAGGTGCTGGCATTCTATGGTATAGAGGCGAACAAGGTGACATTGTGGGGTACTGGTAAGCCGTTACGTGAGTTTCTCTGGAGTGAGGATATGGCGGACGCCAGCGTTCATGTGTTAATCAATGTGAATTTCTCTGACATAATCGGTGTAGAGAAGTATTCGCAGGTGCACTATGGTGTGGCTGCTGATGGCACAGTAGACAGGAATCATTCTACCGGCCGTGGTGGCGCCATTCCGTCATTGGGTGAGATACGGAACTGCCACATCAATGTGGGTACGGGCAAGGAACTGACTATCCGCGAACTGGCGGAGTTGGTAGTAAAGACGGTTGGCTTTGAAGGAGAACTGCTGTTTGATGCCACCAAACCGGACGGCACAATGCGCAAGCTGATTGATGTGAGCAAGTTGCATAGCCTCGGTTGGACGCACAAGGTTGAGATTGAAGATGGTGTGCAGCGCCTGTTCGACTGGTACAAGCAGTCGTTGGCTTAATGACGGCAGTTTACCGGGAGATGACCGAGAGACAACCGAGAGAAGAGAATGAAGGAATATCCTAAATATGACTATCTGATAGTTGGTTCCGGACTCTTCGGAGCTACATTTGCTTATCGCGCCACGCAAGCAGGTAAGCGTTGTCTGGTGATTGACCGTCGTCCGCAGTTGGGTGGTAATGTCTATTGCGAGGATGTGGAGGGCATTCATGTGCATAAGTACGGCGCGCATATCTTCCACACCAATGACAAGAAGGTCTGGGATTTTGTGAACAGCCTTGTGCCTTTCAACCGCTATACGAACTCGCCGGTTGCCAACTATAAAGGCAAGCTCTATAATCTGCCATTCAACATGAACACGTTCTACCAGATGTGGGGCGTTATTACTCCCGAGGAGGCGCAAGCGAAGATTGACGAGCAGAAAGCAGAAGCTGTCAAGGCATTGAACGGACGTGAGCCGCAGAACCTTGAGGAGCAAGCGCTGACGTTGGTAGGCAATGATATTTACGAGAAACTGATCAAGGGCTATACGGAGAAACAGTGGGGGAGAGCCTGCAAGGAGTTGCCGGCATTCATTATCCGGCGTCTGCCTGTACGGCTTGTTTATGACAACAACTACTTCAACGATGCCTATCAAGGCATTCCTATCGGCGGTTATAATGTTCTGATTGAGAAACTGCTGGAAGGCGAGGATTGCGTAACGGATGCGGATTACTTCACCGCCAAGGTCAGCGATGTACTTCCTGAATCTGATGATGACAGACTGCTGAAGGATGTCTGGCGCGAGATTGCTGATAAGATGGTGTTTACAGGCAAGATCGACCAGTTCTACGACTACTGCTTTGGCCAACTCCAGTATCGTACTGTCCGTTTTGAACAGGAGACGATTGATACCCCGAACTACCAGGGCAACGCGGTGATTAATTACACTGAACGTAAGGTGCCTTATACCCGTATCATTGAGCACAAGCATTTCGAGTCGTTCGGGGCGGAAGTGTATGCCAATCCGCATACCGTCATCAGTCGCGAGTATAGTACCGAATGGCAACCCGGCATGGAGCCGTTCTATCCGGTCAATGATGAGCGTAATGCCGCCATCGTCGCACAGTACAAGATCCTTGCCGCCGAGGAAAAGGACATCATTTTCGGTGGCCGTCTCGCCGACTATGCCTATTACGACATGGCTCCGGTGATACAGAAGGTGTTGCAGATGGAGATATAAGATTATGGCAGATATTGAGTTGAGTAACGGAATAGATGGGATTCGGGGAAAACTGGCTGGAAGAGATTCCATATATTTCCGTCAGCGCAACGGGAAGCAGTTTGCCGTACAGATGGTTCATCCGCGTGAGAAGTTCAGCGATAAGGAGAAAGGGCTGCATGTCGGGTTCGGGCAGTTGGCGAAGCTGGCATCAAAGATCGCAAAGGATAGCGAGTTGGCCGCGCCGTATATGGCAGATTTTGAGGAGCAAAAAGCCAAAGGGGGTCAAACGAGTCTGTATCAATATCTGCTGACGCGATTCTTGAGAGAGGCAAAATCGGACAGGGAAGGAAAAGTGGCGGAGTTGATGGCGAAATTTGGGAATTAGAGATAAACGGTAAGATATTGATGGGATAGTGACGTTGCACTTATGTTATGCTTATCTTATGCTTATGTTATGCTTTTGACCGCATGTTGATGTGTTGAAAGATTAAAAACGCCACTATAATTCTATAGAATTTTTTTTGATAGCAAAACTATGTCTGTGTCGACAGCAATAGACTTAAATTGTTACATGGGCTTGTGCTGAATGGAGCGGTCGTAAGCCTTCCGAATATTGTTAAAACTGATAATGGAAGATAATCTCCGAAATAAAACATTAAAGGGCGTTGGCTGGACTGCTGCACAATCTGTGGTAAGTCACGGAGTAGGGTTTGTAATAGGCATTATTCTGGCTCGTCTGTTATCTCCCGAGGCGTATGGAATGGTGGGAATGGTAATGGTGGTACAGGCGATTCTCGGTATTTTTGTAGATGGAAATTTCGGGGCATCTCTAATACGTAAACCTAAAGTCACGGAAGAAGATTATAATACAATGTTTTGGATGACTTTGGGGATGAGTCTGGCTGCATATACACTCCTATTTGTATTTGCCCCCCTTTTATCGACATTCTTCAACGCGGAGTTAACTTCATTAGCCCGAGTTTTAGGCTTGACGATGGTGATAGGTTCTCTATCAGCAGCTCAAGGCGCGAAAATGACGAAAGAAATTAATTTTAAGCCTTTTACATATTCTCAAGTAATATCTAGTGTTTTAGGAGGCATCGCAGGGGTGATTTGTGCATTTTGTGGATTGGGAGTTTGGGCATTGGTGGTGCAGAATCTTTTATCATCCGTGCTTAGTGTAGCATATCTATTCATTATAAGTCCCTGGAAACCAAGTTTCTCTTTTTCTGCTCAGAGTGCAAAATATATGTGGGGGTTTGGATGGCGACTGACCTTAACAAATCTTTTAGGTGCAGCATGGAACAGAATATATGTACTCGTCGTTGGTAAATTTTATGCTATGGAGGCGCTCGGGCAGTATTCCAGGGCGAGAAGTTATGCGGAATTGTTATCGGTAAACCTTACAAATGTTGTAGAGCGTGTGGCATATCCTACGTTGTCCAATATTCAGGAAGAACCAGAGCATATGATAGCGGTGTATCGACGTATGATTAAAGTTACAATGTTCGTTACAACCATATCTTTGTTCTTTCTTGCAGCCATTTCCAAACCGTTTATCATATGTTTGATAGGAGAAAAGTGGATGGATGCAGCGCGATACCTCCCATATATTTGCATGGCTGTTTCATTGTTCCCATTGTGGGCTGTTAATAAGTCAATGCTCAAGATAATAGGCCGACCGGATTTATATATGCGGGTATTCATTTTGTCAAAGAGCTTGGATGTGGGGCCGATTTTAATAGGAATATTTTATGGTATTATGCCAATGCTTATTAGTGTGATATTTGCCAGAGTGGCAGCTTTTTTCATCTATACCTATTATGTGGGAAGGGAAGTAAAGTATTCAACATTAATGCAAATGAAAGATGTAGCTCCGTCATATGCCGTAGCTATATGTGTGGCCTTAAGTGTTTATTTTTTAAAATTCTTGCCTATATCACCATTCGTTATTCTTCCGATTCAATTGCTTTTCGGGGGCATCACATTTTTTGCTATTTGCGAAATATTCAAGCCTATAGAATATAAAGAATTAAGATCTATCGTTTTACAGGTATATCATAAATACAAACCCTAAAAAAGGACTAAAATGCACACACCTAAAATAATAGCCGAGATAGGCTGTAATCACAAGGGCGATATGAATATCGCGAAAGAGATGATTCAAACAGCGGCTTTGTACTGCAAGGCTGATGTTGTAAAGTTCCAGAAGCGTTGCAATCGCGAGTTGTTAACCCCGGAAGAGTATAATGCTCCTCATCCGCATCCTGAGAACTCATATGGCGCGACATATGGCGAACATCGAGAGTTCCTGGAGTTCAACCTTGAACAACACCGACAGTTGCAAGCCTGGTGCAAAGAGTTTGGGATTGAATATTCCACTTCAGTATGGGATTTAACGAGTGCGAAAGAGATTGCCTCATTGCAGCCGAAACTCATCAAGATACCATCAGCATGTAATCTTAATAAAGAAATGCTCGGATGGTTGTGTGATAATTACGGAGGCGAGATCCATCTGTCATTTGGAATGACAACCAAAGCCGAGGAGGAGGAGATTGTATCATTCTTTGAATCAAAAGGACGAAACAAGGATTTGGTATTGTACAATTGCACGAGTGGTTATCCTGTGCCGTTTGAGGATATCTGTTTGTTAGAGTTATCACGCATGCGCGAACATTTTGCCAATCGAGTTAAGGCAATAGGGTTTAGCGGTCATCACTTAGGTATAGCAGTAGATTCGGCAGCGGTGGCATTGGGAGCGGAATGGATTGAACGTCACTATACCTTGGATAGGACATGGAAAGGTACAGATCATGCAGCGTCATTGGAACCGGATGGTGTGCGTAAACTTGCCCGTGATTGTCGTGCTGTCGCAAAAGCATTGACATATAAGCAAGAAGATGTTTTACCTATTGAACAAGTGCAGCGTGATAAGTTGAAGAAGAATCAGATTAAGTGGTAAGTGCTTCATAATCCAAACGAATAGTTTGCATTTCGTAATATACGAGGCAAAATTGCTGATAATGACAATGGTGAACTGGAGAATCGCAAATATATTGCAAAAAATATGCGTGAAGACAGCCTTTTTCCCTCCTTCTGAAAACCGGGCTTTTCTTCGGCAATTGCAGCCGTATTATGTTGACACCAAGCAAAGACAGGTATATTTTTCTGTAGTTAAGCGCGTGCCTACTGCTGAATTGTTTTATATGCAATATGTTAATGAGCATTTTGCCAAGTATTCAATCATAACAAAAATATGTTCACTTGAAGAATATGTAGGACATAATAAGATTGGAAAAGCTGTCGACTTTATGACGGCAAGGAATCACTCCGATAAGACGATTGATTCGTGGAGCCGACGTCTGTACGACGTGTATGATCGTATAAAACGAGACGGATTTGACCAAAACTTCCCTATAGAGGTCGATACGGATATGCGCATCATCAACGGTTCTCATCGTTTCGCATGTGCATGTCAATTAGGTATTCCATATGTGCCTGTCAGGGTGGTAGATGTTACATGTAGTGCAGATGATCCGCTATTTGTATACGAAGAGGAGTTACTGCCTAAAATCACTATAGAACAAAGAAAGATATTACATCAATTGCATGAGCAGTTATGTAGCAAGTTCAGATATCCGTTCTATATGTTGTGCCCTACAAAATGCTCTGAGCAAATATTGAACTTATTACACGAGCAGAAATGTATGCTCGTAAGTCAGATAGGACAGATTGACAATGTCGAGACCAAGAGAGATTGTTCTATGCGTCTGCTCGAGATAAAAATCCATAAGCCTCAATACAATCTTAATGCTTTTACCGGTACTCCATTCTGCATAGAGATGCAGTTCCTGAGGATATTGTGTATGAGACTTTTTCCTGAAGCAGATATTCAAGTATCTGATAATTACGATAGTAGTAAAAAAATAAAGGATTTACTGGGATGAAAGTCTGTTTTGTCGGGGATAACCGTGTGCGTCCAAACTTCGGATGCCGTGCAACAAGCATGGCCATAAAGGATATCGTGGCGCAATATCATGAGATTACATCAGTAATTTATGGTGATATGACGGAAATGCTGTCTCTTATACACATCTGACGCTGCCGACGAGC
>LXOW01266682.1_pt1 | contig 35793 bp, 31 predicted proteins | sample 1368591 | NCBI WGS metagenome assembly LXOW01 (sample SAMN04884650, study PRJNA319009) | bovine gut metagenome | isolation source: Cow rumen | host: Bos taurus | place: Italy: Legnaro (PD) | collected 2014-07-09
AAAGCTAATTAATAGTTCCGCTCGCGCCTGAGCACCTACGGAGCGCAAGAACCCACCTAAAACAAATCAAAAATTCGCGCATTCCTTATTAATAGTACCTTTGTAAAACAAAAAAAATGTTTATTTGTTTTGAGTTGTGGGGGTTTATTAGTACCTTTGCACAGATTTTTGCATGAGAGTGCCCATAACCATATTGTTTCTCCTTGCTGTGATGTTTGTTACGGCAGCACGTTTCAGTGGCGATAGCTTTGCCTCTGAGGAACAGCCTACCGATACCCTCCGCAATACTGCCGAGCAGGCACTCCAGGCTGTTGAAGACTTACCGGTTAGCACCCTCCGCAATACTGCCGAGCAGGCACTCCAGGCTGTTGAAGACTTGCCTGCCGACTCCCTCCGCAATAGCGCCAAACAGGCTCTTCAGACCCTCGGCATTCAGCCTGCCGACTCCCTCCGTGATACCGCTGAGCAGAAGCGTCTTTCTCATGAACAGGCTATCATGGACTCCCTTCAGGTGGCCATCGATGCCCGCAACAAGGCCATCGACGACTCTATTGCCGCCGACTCGCTGAACCGCCGTAAGAAGAGCGGTATCGACGCTCCCGTGATTTATAATTCGAATGACTCGCTGGTGTATGTGGCGGGTTCGAAGCGTGCGTTCCTCTATGGCGACTCGAAGGTGAAATATGAGAATATGGACCTTTCCGCCGAAAAAATCAACATTCAGCTCGACAGCAGCCTGGTGCGCGCCACAGGAGCCATGAAGGACGTTGACGATGAGGGCAAACGGCTCCAGAAACCCGTGAAATTCGGTATGCCCATCTTCGTTCAGGGCAACGACAAATATGAGACGGACACTATGTCGTTCAACTTTAAGACGAAGAAGGGCGTCATCCTCAACACCTATACCGAACAGGAGGACGGCTTCCTTGTCTCTGAGCGCTCGAAGCGTGACGGCGAAGGCAACTTCTACCTGCAGCACGGCCGCTACACCACCTGCGACGACCCCCACCCCGACTTCTATCTGGCACTCTCCCGAGCAAAGGTCAGACCAGGCAAGGACGTTGTCTTCGGTCCCGCCTACTTAGTGGTGCAGGATGTGCCGTTGCCGCTGGCCATCCCCTACGGCTTCTTCCCTTTCACCAAGAGCTATTCCAGCGGATTCATCATGCCTACCTACGGCGACGAGACGGAGCGCGGTTTCTACCTTCGTGACGGCGGCTATTACTTCGCCATCAACGACAAGGTAGACCTCAAGCTGCTGGGCGAGATATACACCAAAGGCTCATGGGGCTTCTCCGTAGCATCAAACTATAAGATAAGGTATAAGTTCGGCGGCTCCTTCTACTTCTCGTACCAGGACAGCCGCACGGGCGAAGAGGGCTTCCCCGACTACTCTAAGACCACCAGCTTCAAGATACAATGGAGCCACAGGCAGGACAGCAAGGCCAACCCGTACAACACGTTCTCGGCAAGCGTCAACTTCGCCACCTCCTCCTATGAGCGCAACAACCTGACGTCGATGTATAACCCCACAACGATGACACAGTCGACAAGGACATCATCCGTCTCGTGGAGCACGGGCTTCTCAAGCATCGGAATGACGCTGTCGTCAACGGCCAACATCTCGCAGAACATGCGCGACTCTACCATCGCCCTTTCCTTCCCCGACCTTAATATCAGCATCTCGCGCTTCAACCCCCTGAAACGCAAGCATGCCGTAGGCAAGGAACGGTGGTATGAGAAGATATACATGCAGTATACGGGCCGCCTCTCCAACTCCATCACGACGAAGGAGGACAAGATACTGAAGTCGAGCCTCGCCAAAGACTGGCGCAACGGTATGCAGCACACCATACAGGCCGGAGCCTCATTCACCGTTGCGAAATACATCACCGTCTCGCCGTCCGTGAACTTCACCGACCGTATGTATCTTAACAAGGTAAACCAGTCGTGGGATGAGGACAAGAGTGAAGTGAGGAACGATACCGTTCGCGGCTTCTACAACGTATATAACTGGTCGGGAACGTTGCAGGCCTCCACGAAGATCTACGGTTTCTTCACGCCCAACAGGAAGCTCTTCGGCGACAAGGTGCAGGCCATCCGCCACACTCTGACGCCCTCGGCCAGCATCAGCTATGCGCCTGACTTCTCTGCTGCCCACTACGGCTTCTATTCTACCTACGAACGCCCCAACAGCGACGGCACATACACCACCGTCACCTATTCGCCCTTCAGCACGGGAATATTCGGCACAGCGCCCAGCACGATGAGCGGAACGGTTACGTTTGACCTCGACAACAACATCGAGATGAAGGTGCGCAGCGACGATGACTCGCTGGGTTTCAAGAAGATAAGCATCATCGACCAGCTCGGAGCCAGCATGTCGTATAATATGGCCGCCAAGGAGAAGCCTTTGAGCGACCTCACCGTTCGACTGCGCCTGAAATGGTGGAAGAACTACACCTTCTCCACTACCGCCGTCTTCGCCACCTACGCCTATGAGCTCGACGATAACGGCAGGCCCTACGTAGGCAACCACACCGAATGGAGCAAGGGCCGCTTCGGTCGCTACAGGGGCATCTCGCAGAACATTTCCTATACCCTCACACCTGAGAAGATAAAGGGGTGGTTTAATAAGGACGACAAAGACAAGAAGAAGAAAGACGACAAGGATGGTGATGACGACGAAGAAGACACGGGAACGGAGTCGAATGTCGATGACAAGATGATAGCCGGCCAGAACGGCGCCAAGAAGGAGAATGCCGGAATGGCAGAGACCGACGAGGACGGATACCTGAAGTTCTCAATGCCTTGGAGCCTCACCTTCAGCTATGGTATCACTATGAGCGAGAACACCTCTGGCACCTTCAACACCGAGACGATGAGATACCCCTATAAGTTCACGCAGAACCTGAACTTCTCGGGTAATATTCGCATCTCCGACGGCTGGAACATCTCGTTCACCTCCGGCTACGACTTCGAGCGCAAGAAGCTCTCTATGACCACCGCCTCGCTGGCCCGTGACCTCCATTGCTTCAACATGTCGTGCTCGGTTGTGCTGATGCCATATACATCGTATAACTTCACCTTCAGATGTAACGCCGCAACACTCACCGACGCCCTGAAATACGACAAGAGGTCGGGATACAGCAACTCGGTAAAGTGGTACTAAGGAAATATTGAAAATTGAACATTGAAGACTACATAATAGACCATTTCTACCCGAAGGGTGATAATGATGCTCTGCGGGAGCTGTTGCTCGTGCATAGCCGCTGCGTTGCTGAAGCGGCGCTGGAGGTGTGTCGTGAGCATCCGGAGCTGGGGGCTGATGAGGAAGTGGTGCGGACGGGAGCCATGCTGCATGATATCGGTATCGTACGCTGTGATGCTCCCAGCATACATTGCTTTGGTTCGGAACCTTACATCAAACACGGTCCCATAGGGGCAGAGATGTTGGAAGAATATCGTAAGGGGTGTTCCCTCAGCAATGCCCTAAACAAGAACCAGGATTGTCGCCCTGATGATGTCTTCTTAAAGAAAATGGAACGCATCTGCGCGCGTCACACGGGAACGGGGCTGCCAGGCCTTGAACCCGAGACTACGGAAGAGAAGATAGTATGCTACGCCGACAAATTCTTCTCGAAGACACGTCCGGAACGCAGGAAGACCTACGATGAAGCGCTTCGCTCGCTTGAGAAATTCGGACAGCCGGGAGTGGAAATCTTCAAAGGCTGGCACAAACAATTCGGACCTAAAGCATAACACCTCCGCCCCCCTAAGAATAATCCCTTCGGCCAATACGTACTACATAAGTCAAAAAAAAACAACCTAAACACCTTATATGAAATACGCAGACTACATACGGCAGATAGAAATCGACTCCCTGTGGAATGGGCGCAAGCACATCAAATGGGAACTCGACCGCAACGTCAATATCCTCAGCGGCGTAAACGGAGTAGGCAAAACGACCATCCTAAACAAGGTCACCAGCCTTCTACATAAACACGAGACCCTGCTGCAGGAAGACAGCACCATTGAGGATGCCGACTTTCACAAGATAGGCAACGTGAAGCTCGACTTCGTACCCGAGGATGCTACGGGCATCCGCTATGGCGTGATACAGAAATTCACCATAGAGCCCGATGCCATCCTTGAGGAGTTGGAGAAGAAATACATCAAGTACCCCGATGAGAGGAAGGAGGAGTTTTATGACATCCTCGACAGTCTCTTCTGCTCTACCGACAAAACCGTGCTGCGTGGCGAGAAAGGTGTCCGTCTCGTACAGGAAGGCGACGTGCTGACCTTCCGCGAGCTCTCCAGCGGAGAGAAGCAGATGCTGCTCATCATGCTCACCGTGCTCCTTCAGGACAAGAAGCCCTACGTGCTGTTCATGGATGAGCCCGAACTGAGTCTGCATCTGGATTGGCAGAAACGCCTCATAGACATCATCACGCAGCTCAACCCCAACGTGCAGCTTATTCTGACCACACACTCTCCTGCTATCATTATGAACGGATGGACTGATAAGGTGACGGAGGTGAGTGAGATTACGGTTCATTGACCATTGACCATTGAAACCTGAAACCAAAGACATATCCCAGAGCCGTAAGAAGGGACGTGCATTAGTTGATGCTATCTCTTCAGAGTATTTCAGCGCTGCGAATGCGTTGAAGGGCAAGAGTGCGCGCAAACGCATCGTGGCATACGTGGAGAGCTATGAGGATATACTGTTCTGGAGGATGGTGCTCAGCGATTTCGAGGACGAGAAACAATACTTCGAGGTTATGCTGCCCTCAAAGTCAAACCTCAGCAAAGGCAAGAAGCAGGCACTCATCTCGCTCATGAGCCAGGGTGGTGGAGAGAACATGATAGCATGCGTTGATGCCGACTATGACTATTTGTTGCAAGGAAAGACATATCAGTCTGATTTCCTGCTAAATAATCCATTCGTAGTACATACTTACGTCTATGCCATAGAGAACTATCAATGCTATGCTCCTTCGCTGCATAACGTATGTGTTATGTCAACCCTGAACGACCACATCGTCTTCGACTTTGTGGAGTTCCTCACACGCTACAGCAAGATACTCTTCCCGCTCTTCGTATGGAGCATCATGGTATACCGAAAGAGGGAATACCATTGGTTTACTATCACCGACTTCAACAACGTTGTCGGCATACGCCATTCTCAGCTTCCGAACATCGACAGCGTGCTCAGTAAGCTCAGTCATAAGGTACACGTCAAACTTCAGGACCTTCGCCGCAACCATCCCGGCCTGAAAGACGAATACATCGCCACGCGTGACAGTCTCATAGAACTGGGCGTGACCCCCGAGACGACATACCTCTTCATACAGGGTCACCACCTCTTCGACAGCATCGTGGCCCCTACGATGCAGACTGTCTGCGACATCCTGCGCCGCGAGCGGGAGCGGGAGATACGTTCTAAGGCGCGCCACAGCGTGCAGCTGCAGAACGAGCTGTCATCATACAACAAATCGCAAAGCGACATTGTGTCGATGCTCAAGAAAAATCAGGGTTACACCAGGTGTACCCCATATAAGCGTATGCAGCAGGACATCGAGAGAATCCTTGGTCGCCTGCAGGAGAAAGACAGCTCCGACGCAACACCCCAAACTTAACTCTACCACGTTCCGAGCCATGCTCGCCTGAACTCCGCTGAAAATAAACAATGTGTGAAGAATTACACGAATTACACGAACCCCGAATGAGGCGACTATGAAACGCTTGTCGTTTCAAGGAACTTAACATGCAACAAGAATTAATTAATTAATATTAAGGAAAAACACGCTTTTTTATTGGTAATTCATTTTTTTTTAGTACCTTTGCAACCTCTTTTGAAACAAATTTATAATATATTATAATCCACTTATGTACTTCACTTTGTTTATAACAGTTATCATTACGGCTGTTTTTCTGGTGTTAGCGGCATACGTCACAGCAAAGCTGCTGGGACCTCGCACGTATGCACCGGTGAAGGGTGAGCCATTCGAGTGCGGTATCCCTACACGCGGCACATCTTGGTTGCCAATGCACGTAGGCTACTATCTCTTCGCGCTGCTCTTCCTGATGTTTGACGTTGAGACAGTATTCCTCTATCCCTGGGCTGTAGTAGTCAACAAATTTGGTGTCATGGCTATTGCAAGCATCGGATTCTTTATGCTTGTACTGGTATTTGGCCTTGCTTATGCTTGGCGGAAAGGAGCTCTGGAATGGAAATAAGGAAGCCCTACATCAAGAATATCCCCTACGAGGAGTGGAAAGACAACGAGTCGCTTGAGAAGATCATCGATGAGCTGAACGAAGGCGGCGTCAACGTTGTACTTGGCAATCTCGACGCCCTCATCAACTGGGGCCGTAGCAACTCCCTGTGGTCACTCACCTTCGCTACATCATGCTGCGGCATCGAATTCATGGCCTGCGGTTGTGCCCGCTATGACTTCGCACGCTTCGGCTTCGAGGTGACACGTAACTCTCCCCGTCAGGCCGACCTCATCATGTGTGCAGGCACGATAACCCACAAGATGGCTCCCGTGCTGAAGCGTCTCTACGACGAGATGGCTACACCAAAGTACGTTATTGCCGTTGGCGGCTGTGCCATCTCCGGCGGACCGTTCAAGTCAAGCTACCACGTAGTAAAGGGCATCGATGAGTTCCTGCCCGTCGACGTATACATCCCCGGATGTCCTCCACGCCCAGAAGCTATCCTCTACGGAATGATGCAGCTGCAGCGCAAGGTGAAGGTAGAGAAATTCTTCGGTGGTGCGAACCATAAGGAGAAGAACCCTAACCCTATGGTTATCAAGGATATCCCCAAGAAATTCATCGAGGAGATGAAAAACACCGCCAGCAACATCTGTGATGCTGTGAAGAAAGAAATTAATGACACATTCAAATAAAGGAGGAACGCAATGAAACTTGAACCAATAGTATATTCATTCAACGATTTCTCCGCTGAAATGGGGAAACTCAGGAACGAGAAGCATTTCGACTACCTCGTTACGATAATAGGTGAAGACTTCGGCCAGCCAGCCTCTGAGGCTCAGGGCGAAGGCGAGGAAAGCACCGCAGCAGAGGCCGCAACCTCTCTGGGATGTATCTACATACTTGAGAACACCGAAACACACGAGCGTATCTCTGTCAAGACAATGTCGAAGAAAGTTCTTGGCAACGACGGAGAAGAGCATTACGTAATCAATTCTATCAGCAACCTTTATAAGTGTGCAGAGATGCTTGAGCGTGAGGTCTTTGACTTCTACGGCATCAAGTTCCTCGGCAACCAGGATATGCGCCGTCTCTTCCTGCGCAACGACTTCAAGGGCTATCCCTTCCGCAGAGACTTCAAGGCCTCTGAGGAATACTCCCTGGAAGACGACGTGGAGGTAAGCACCACCACCATCTACAGCCTCGACAACGACGGCAAACTGGTGGCAACGGAGCGCCCGCTCTTCAAGGAAGACGACTTCGTGATAAACATCGGTCCTCAGCACCCATCAACCCACGGTGTGCTGCGTCTGGAGACCGTCCTCGACGGTGAGACGGTGAAGAAGATCTACCCGCATCTGGGCTACATACATCGCGGCATCGAGAAGATGGCCGAGGAGATGACCTATCCTCAGACCCTCGCAATGACCGACCGTCTGAACTATCTCTCGGCAATGATGAACCGCCACGCTCTGGTGGGCGTGATAGAGGAGGCTATGGGCATCGAGCTCAACGACCGCATCAAGACCATCCGCACCATCATGGATGAGCTGCAGCGCATCGACGGCCATCTGCTCTATCTGGGCTGCTATGCTCAGGACCTCGGAGCCCTCACCGCTTTCCTCTTCTGCATGCGCGACCGCGAGTATGTGCTTAACGTGATGGAGGAGACAACGGGTGGACGCCTCATACAGAACTACTACCGCATCGGTGGTCTGCAGGCTGACATCGACGAGCACTTCCAGGAGAATGTGAAGAACCTTATAGCCTATCTGCGTCCGAAGCTCGACGAATATGTTAACGTTTTCGGCGACAACGTCATCACGCATCAGCGCCTTGAGGGTGTCGGCTGCTTCACCAAGGAGCAATGCATAGACTACGGCATCTCCGGCTCCAACGGACGTGCCTCACAGTGGGCCAACGATATGCGCAAGAACTACCCTTACGATATGTATGAGAAGGTAGACTGGGAGCAGGTCATCATGGACAACTGCGACGCCCAGGACCGTTACTATCTTCGCGTGAAGGAGATAGAGCAGTCTCTGCGCATCATCGAGCAGCTCATCGACAACATTCCCGAGGGCGACTTCTACATCAAGCAGAAGCCCATCATCAAGTGTCCGGAGGGACAGTGGTACTTCGGTGTTGAGGGCACAAGCGGCGAGTTCGGCGTATATCTCGACTCTCGCGGCGACAAGAGCCCATACCGCCTGAAGTTCCGTCCTATGGCGCTGACCCTCGTGGCAGCCCTCGACGAGATGCTGCAGGGCACTAAGGTGGCCGACCTCATCGCAGTAGGTGCCGGTCTGGACTATATCATTCCCGACATCGACAGATAAACGACCTTCACCGCAGCCCTTATTTATATAATAAAGGTGTAACGGCGGCGAAGACAATCAATACTCAACTTTATGAAGAAGTTAAGAAGTTAAGTAGTTAAGTAGTTAAGTAGTTAAGTAGTTAAGACAAATGTTATAGATGAACAACAGAGATATAGTGTATTGTCTTAACTCCTGCCCGAAGGGCGAGCGAAGCGATAACTCCTTTACTCCTGACTCCCAAAAAAGTTGAGATCATTCGAAACTTAAAAATCAAAAAATCACGTTATGTTTGATTTCTCAATAGTAACAACATGGCTTCATGAGATGCTCCTTACGGGCTTCGGCCTCTGTGCCGTTCCCGAATGGCTCGTGACGACCATAGAATGTGTGCTGATAGGCCTGGGCATCATCGTAGGCTATGCCCTCCTGGCCATAGTGCTCATCTTCATGGAACGCAAGGTGTGTGCATACTTCCAGTGCCGCCTTGGCCCTATGCGTGTAGGTCCGTGGGGATTGCTGCAGGTCTTCGCCGACGTGCTGAAGATGCTCATCAAGGAGATCTTCTTCGTTGACAAGGCCGACAAGCTCCTCTATGCCCTCGCTCCTATCCTCGTCATCGTAGGCTCTGTGGGCGCCTTCGCCTTCCTGCCTTGGAACAAGGGAGCCGTCATCCTCGACTTCAACGTTGGCATCTTCCTCTACACGGCTGTCAGCGCCATCGGCGTCGTGGGCATCTTCCTGGCCGGCTGGTCTTCCAACAACAAGTACGGCGTAGTCAGCGCTATGCGTGGTGCCGTACAGATGATATCCTACGAGATGTCTCTCGGACTGTGTCTCATCACAGCTTGCATCCTCACAGGCACCATGCAGGTGAGCGGCATCGTGGAGGCCCAGACGGGACCATTCGGATGGCTTATCTTCCAGGGTCACATCCCTGCCCTGATAGCATTCATCATCTTCCTCATAGCAGGAAATGCCGAGGCTAACCGCGGTCCGTTCGACCTTGCGGAGGCTGAGTCGGAGCTGACGGCAGGCTACCATACGGAGTATTCCGGCATGGGCTTCGGCTTCTACTACCTGGCAGAGTTCCTCAACCTGTTCATCGTATCAGGAATGGCGGCCCTCATCTTCCTCGGAGGATGGTGCCCTATACACATCGGCGTAGAAGCCGTAGATAGCGTTATGGACTATATTCCGGGCATCGTATGGTTCCTCGGCAAGGCCTTCGCCATCGTATGGCTGCTGATGTGGGTTAAGTGGACGTTCCCACGCCTGCGTATCGACCAGATACTGAAGTTGGAGTGGAAATACCTCATGCCCATAGCTCTGTTCAACCTTGTGCTGATGACCGTCTGCGTGGCGTTTGGCCTCACAGGCTCAATCATTGCCGGCATCGTCATCGCCGCGCTGCTCATCGTGCTCTGGGGCATCATCACGCTCCGCGCCGTGAAGTTCAGCTTGGCTTTTGCAAGAGACCAGAAACTTGTGGGTGTTGACATAGCAGTAAAGAAAGACAAATAATTCCCTAATTAGACATTTTGACAAATTGACAATTTGACAAATTGACAAAATCGACAAATCGACAAATGGCTGATAACAAATCATATTTCGGCAGTGCTATAGCAGGTATCAAGACCCTCCTCACCGGTATGGACATCACTATGGGTGAGTATAGCACTCCCAAGATTACGGAGCAGTATCCCGAGAACCGCAAGACGCAGCATGTCGCAGAGCGTCATCGTGGCCGTCTGGTAATGCTTCAGGATGAGAATGGCAACGACAAGTGCACGGCCTGCACCCTTTGTGAGAAGACGTGTCCCAACGGCAGCATCAAGATTGTCTCAGAGATGCGCGAGACGGAGGACGGCAAGAAGAAACGCTTCCTCGTCGACTACCAGTACAACCTTGGCGACTGCATGTTCTGCCAGTTGTGTGTCAACGCATGTAACTTCGGTGCCATAGAATTCGTTAAGGACTTTGAGAACGCTGTGTTCGACCGCAACGCCCTCGTCCAGCATCTAAACAAAAAGGAGGCATAAAGATGGCAAACATTATAATATTCGCAATCCTGGCAGCAGTAATCGTCTGCTCCGCCCTTTTCTCGGTATTCACCAAGAGCATCATGCGTTCAGTAACGGCTCTGCTCTTCGTGCTCTTCGCCATTGCAGGCATGTACTTCCTGCTCGACTATACGTTCCTCGGAACAGCCCAGCTGAGCATCTATGCCGGCGGTATGACGATGATGTATATCTTCGCCATACAGCTCATCTCCAAGCGTCGCCTTCAGGGTTTGAAGGAGAAGCTCCACCTGAAGCGTATGGCCCTTGCCGGACTGCTGGCTCTCACTGGCTGCGTCACCATCATCGTGGCTCAGCTGAAGACGGCGCTGTTCGACAAGTTCACTACCGTTGCCGACGCTGAGGTGCCTATGACGCAGATTGGCGAGACCCTCATGGGTTCGGAGAAGTACCAGTACGTTCTCCCGTTCGAGTTTATTTCACTGTTCCTCCTTGCATGCATCATCGGAGGTCTTGTTGTTTCACGTAATCAGAAGGAGGACAAATAATATGATGGTACCCGTACAGTGTTTCTTCGTGCTCAGCGCGATACTCTTCTTCATCGGTGTCTTCGGCTTCGTCACGCGCCGCAATATGATTGCCATGCTCGTTAGCATAGAGCTGGTGCTCAACGCCGTAGACCTCAACTTCGCAGCTTTCAACCGCCTGCTCTATCCTGAGGCAATGGAGGGCATGTTCTTCACGCTCTTCTCCATCGGTGTCAGCGCTGCAGAGTCGGCAGTAGCAATAGCTATCATCATTAATGCTTACCGTCACTTCAACAGCGACTCGGTAACAAGCATCGAGAATATGAAACTATAAATCGTCAAACCCATTATCCTAAAAAGTAAAGAAAACAATGGAATTCGGTTATACATTAGGTATACTTCTTCTGCCCCTGCTTTCATTCTTAGTAATCGGTTTGACTGATTACTTCAGAGGCAAGCAAGGCTGGTCACACATGGCCGCAGGCATCATCGGCACCGGTTCGCTGGCGCTGGTGACCATCCTCAGCTACGTGACAGCCTATCAGTACTTCACGATGGACCGTCTGGCTGACGGCACGCTGCCCACCGTAGTGCCTTACAACACCACGTGGCTGCCGCTGGGAGCGCTACATTTCGACCTGGGCATACTGCTCGACCCCATTGCCGTGATGATGCTCATCGTCATCTCTACGGTGTCGCTCATGGTGCATATCTATTCCTTCGGATATATGCACGGCGAGAAGGGCTTCCAGCGCTACTATGCGTTCCTGTCGCTCTTCACCTTCTCCATGCTCGGACTGGTAGTAGCCACCAACATCTTCCAGATGTATATGTTCTGGGAGCTCGTGGGCGTCAGCTCTTATCTGCTCATCGGCTTCTACTATCCCCTGCATGCTGCGGTGCATGCCTCAAAGAAGGCATTCATCGTGACGCGTTTTGCCGATATGTTCTTCCTCATCGGTATCCTCATCTTCGGATTCTACACGGAGAGCTTCAACTTCTCCTTCACCGGAACGGAGATTGTTGGTGCAGCAGCAGGCACATTCAGCACATGCAGCGCCGACAAGGCTTTCATGGCTGGCGGACTCATCATTCCAACAGCCTTGGTGCTGATGTTCATCGGCGGTGCCGGTAAGTCGGCTATGTTCCCGCTCCACATCTGGCTGCCAGACGCCATGGAAGGTCCGACGCCTGTATCGGCACTCATCCACGCGGCCACGATGGTCGTAGCTGGTGTATTCCAGATAGCACGTATGTTCCCTCTGTGGATAGAATATGCTCCCGATCAGATGAGCATCGTAGTGGTGATAGGCGCCTTCACGGCCTTCTACGCCGCTGCCATAGCCTGCGCGCAGACCGATATCAAGCGCGTGCTGGCTTTCTCCACCATCTCGCAGATAGCATTCATGATGGTGGCCCTGGGCGTATGTCTCCCAGGTCACGGCCACGAGGAGATGCTCGACAACCACGCATCGCTGGGTTATATGGCCTCGATGTTCCATCTCTTCACCCACGCTATGTTCAAGGCCTGCCTCTTCCTTGGTGCAGGATGTATCATCCATGCAGTACACTCCAACGAGATGTCTACGATGGGCGGCCTTCGCAAATACATGCCTATAACACACGCTACATTCCTTATCTCATGTCTTGCTATTGCAGGCATACCATTCTTCTCTGGCTTCAGCTCAAAGGATGAGATCATCACGGCATGCTTCGCCTACTCTCCCATCTGCGGATGGTGGATGACGGCTGTGGCTGCAATGACCGCATTCTATATGTTCCGCCTCTATTACGGCATCTTCTGGGGTACGGAGAACAAGGAACTGCACGCACACCATACCCCGCACGAGGCACCTTGGACGATGACCTTCCCACTTGTTTTCCTCTCGGTAGTGACAGTGGGCGTAGGTGTCATCACCACGCTGGGCGGATTCCTCGACTGGGACTGGGCAAGCTTCGGACAGTTCGTAACGGCTTCAGGCAAGCACTATACCGTAGAGTTTGATGCTACAGTAGCCGCTACGTCTACCATCATAGCAATCTGTTCCATAGCCCTCGCTACATATATCTATAAGGGTGAGAAACAGCCTATTGCTGACAAGATGTATGCCCTTGCGCCCAACCTGCATCGCTGGGCATACAAGCGCTTCTACATGGATGAGGTATATATGTTCGTTACCCATAAGGTGCTCTTCCGCTTCGTCTCCTATCCCGTAGCTTGGATTGACGAGCACATCATCAACGGCTTCATCGACTTCACAGCCTGGGGAGCCAACGCTGGTGGCGAGAGCATACGCACCACTCAAGATGGCGACGTAAGAGACTATGCCGTATGGTTCATCTGCGGCGTAATAGCACTCACGCTGATACTACTGTGTATGTAAAGCCCTACCCCAGGCCCACCCCTTGGGGGAGGGAGAGATTGTCGCGGGCGAGACGCCCACGTCCCTGGGGATTGAATATTAATTCGTTAATTTGTTAATTCGTTAATTTGTTAATTCGAAACATGAGTATATTATCAATCTTCGTATTAATCCCCGCACTGATGTTGCTCGGCCTCTGGGCAGCACGCAATGTCAATCAGGTGCGTGGTGTGATGGTGACGGGTGCTTCATGCCTCGTGGCGCTCAGCGTATGGCTCACCATCGACTTTATCAGTCAGCGTGCTGCAGGCAATAATGCCGAGATGCTCTACACCTACAGCCATGTATGGTTCGAGCCATTCAACATAGCCTACGCCGTAGGTGTCGACGGCATCAGCGTGGTAATGCTGCTGCTCTCCAGCATCATAGTATTCACCGGCACCTTTGCATCATGGAAGCTACAGCCCTTGACCAAGGAATTCTTCATGTGGTTCACCTTGCTCTCAACGGGTGTCTACGGCTTCTTCATCAGCATCGACCTCTTCACGATGTTCATGTTCTATGAAGTGGCTCTCATCCCGATGTATCTCCTCATAGGTTACTGGGGCTCTGGTCGCAAGGAGTATGCTGCCATGAAGCTGACGCTGATGCTCATGGGCGGTTCCGCGCTCATCATCATCGGTCTGGCCGGCATATACTATTTCAGCGGAGCAACGACGATGAATCTCCTCGACATAGCCCACCACACCAATGGTGCGCTTGTCATTCCCGATGCGGCACAGAAGGCTCTCTTCCCGTTCGTCTTCATCGGATTCGGCGTCCTGGGAGCTCTCTTCCCCTTCCACACATGGTCACCTATCGGTCACGGCTGTGCGCCTACGTCAGTCTCTATGCTCCATGCAGGAGTGCTGATGAAACTCGGTGGCTACGGATGCTTCCGCATCGCGATGTTCCTCCTGCCAGAGGCAACAAACGACCTCGCATGGATATTCCTTATCCTCACCACTATCTCGGTGGTCTACGGAGCCTTCTCTGCATGCGTGCAGACCGACCTGAAGTTCATCAACGCCTATTCATCTGTGTCACACTGCGGACTGGTGCTCTTCGCGCTGCTGATGATGACAAAGGTATCATGCACGGGTGCCATACTGCAGATGCTCTCTCACGGATTGATGACGGCACTCTTCTTTGCACTCATCGGTATGATATACGGTCGCACACACACTCGTGACATACGCGAACTGGGCGGACTGATGAAGATTATGCCGTTCCTCTCCGTTGGATACGTCATCGCCGGTCTGGCAAACCTCGGACTGCCTGGCTTCTCTGGCTTCATTGCAGAGATGACCATCTTTGTAGGCTCTTTCGAGAATGCCGACACCTTCCATCGCTGCTGCACCATCATAGCATGTACGTCGATCGTGGTGACAGCCGTCTACATCCTGCGTACTGTGGGCTTCATCCTCTACGGAAAAGTTACCAACCCGCATTATGAGACGCTCACCGATGCTACATGGGACGAGAAATTCGCCGTTTGCTGCCTCATCTTCTGTGTGGCTGGTCTCGGCACCTTCCCTCTCTGGGCAAGCAATGTCATCGACACAGGCGTAGCACCGATACTGCAGAACCTGGGAGCGTTGTAAAGTGAAGAGAGAAAACTGGAGATTGAAAATCAAAATCGAAAAATAAACAATGAATTACGGCCAATTCCTTTACATGATACCAGAGGCCACGCTTGTGGCGATACTGGTAATAGTATTCATAGCAGACTTCATCAGCCACGATAAGGCGGATCGCAAGTGGTTCAACCCCTTCGTCTGCGTGCTGATGCTTGCACAGCTGTTCATCAACATCTGTCCCCAGGAGACCACGACGAGTCTCTTTGGAGGCATGTATCAGGCCACTCCTGCGGCCAGCATGATGAAGTCCGTGCTCACCTTCGGTACCATCATCGTCATCCTTCAGGCACGCAACTGGCTCACCAATACCGAGAGCAAGCTCGTGGAGGGAGAGTTCTATATGCTCACCATCTCTACCCTGCTTGGAATGTTTATGATGGTCAGCGCGGGCGACTTCCTTATGTTCTTCCTCGGACTTGAGATGGCCAGCGTGCCTATGGCATGCATGGTGGCGCTCGACAAGTGGCGTAACAACTCGGCAGAGGCGGCAGCAAAGTTCATCCTCACAGCTACATTCTCATCGGGCGTCATGCTCTATGGCATCTCCTTCCTCTATGGCTGCACCGGAACGCTCTACTTCCATGATTTCTGCATGACACTCAACCTGCAGTCCTTCATGGGCATCATGGGAATGATATTCTTCATTGCCGGACTGGGCTTCAAGATTTCCCTTGTGCCGTTCCACTTCTGGACCGCCGACACCTATCAGGGAGCACCGACGACAGTCACGGGATATCTCAGCGTCATATCCAAGGGCGCTGCGGCATTCACCCTGCTCACCCTGCTCTTCAAGGTGTTCTTCACTCTCGCTGCCTACTGGATGGCGGCAATGATGATACTCGTGGTGCTGTCTATCACTATCGCCAATCTCATGGCGCTGCGTCAGACGGAGCTGAAGCGCTTCATGGCCTTCTCGTCAATCTCGCAGGCAGGATACATCATGCTTGTGGCCATCGGAGGCAACTATACCACCAGCATCACCGCACTCATGTACTATGTGCTCATCTATATCGTGGCCAATATGGCTGTATTCGCCATCATCGCAGCAATAGAGAATGCCAATGTCGAAGGCCGCAGCATGGTGGGACGCACAGACATCTCGGCCTATAACGGGCTGTATCAGACGAATCCCAAGATGGCGTTCATCATGACCATAGCGCTCTTCTCGCTGGGAGGCATACCACCGTTTGCAGGAATGTTCTCAAAATTCTTCGTCTTCCTCGCAGCACTCGAAGGACGCTTCACCCTCCTACCCTACCTCATCGTATTCATCGCCCTCGTCAATACCGTAGTGTCACTCTACTACTACCTGCTCATCGTGAGGGCCATGTATATTAAGAACAACCGTGCAGAAGACGGAGAGCCATTCCCAACATTCCAGATGGACGGCAACACCAAGCTCACACTCGCCATCTGCACACTCGGTGTGGCACTCTTCGGAATCGCCAGCTGCGTTTACCAGGTACTCTTCAACTCAGCATCACTGTCAAAGGCCATCTTCTGATACTGAGCCCCCCTCATACATACCCCCCTGCCGCATCATCATGGTGTAGCAGGGGGATTGTTTATTCTTTGCCTACCCCCCCACGGCAATCTTCTCTTTAAGTGTTACGCTCCTTGCAATCATGGTGCACAGTTACTACGAAAAACACAGTTTAGGTGGGTTCTTGCGCTCCGTAGGTGCTCAGGCGCGAGCGGAACTATTAATTCGCTTTGACAGGTTTTTGGTTTTGTTTCGAGGGCAGAGTGGCNNAGCTTGCTTGAATTGCCGAGGTGCGAAGGAGGAAGGCAAAGCCAAACGTCAAACCCATAATTATTTTAAACACTACGGTGGGAATTAATAGTTCCGCTCGCGCCTGAGCACCTACGGAGCGCAAGAACCCACCTTTAATATCGGTTTTGACAATTTGTCAATTTGACGAAGTCAAAATCGGGAATGTCAATTTTAGGTCTTAAAAAACTGCTTTTCTTCGTATTTTATTTTGCCAATATAGAAAAAATGTGTAACTTTGCATCCAAATTGCAAATTACCCACCACTGATGAGTGTTCAAATAAAACAGGCCAACGACAAAAAGACGATGAATGATTTCGTCGCCTTTCCCCGCCATCTCTATAAGAACTCTAAGGAGTATATCCCGGAGTTGGAGGGTGATGTAAGGAATTTCTTCAACCCCCAGAAGAACAACAGCCTGAACTATGCTGAGATACAGCCCTTTGTAGCCTACAGGAACGGCAAATGCGTGGGTCGCGTTGCAGCCATCATCAGCTACCGCGCCAACACGAAGTGGAACAAGAAGAATGTGCGCTTTACCTATCTCGACTTCATCGACGACCACGAGGTATCGGGAGCCCTCCTCTCCGCCGTAGAGAAATGGGGCAAGAAGCGCGGCATGACTGACTGTGAAGGTCCTATGGGCATCACCGACTTCGACAAGGAAGGCATGCTGATAGAGGATTTCCACCTCGGCGGCGGTACTATGGAGTTCTGGAACTACCCCTACTACGTGGAGCACATGCGTTTTCACGGCTACGACAAGGCTGTCGACTGGCTCCAGGCCCGCATCAGGGTGCCACAGGAAGTGCCTGCGAAGTATGCACGCGTAGCGAAACTCTCGAAGGAGATGTTCAACCTCAGGGTGGTGAAGAAGTCAAAGAAGGAGGTAAGGAACGAATGGGGCTACAAGATCTTCCGCCTCTTCAACGATGCCTTCGCTCCGCTCTATGGCACGTCGGTATTCAGCAAGGACCAGATAGACAACTATCTCAAGCAGTACCTCTCGGTTCTCGACCTCGAGCTGGTGCCCCTCATCCTCAACGAGAAAGACGAACTGGTTGGCGCCGCCGTGACGGTAAGGGATTTGTCGCCAGCGCTCAACAAGAGTCAGGGACGCCTCTTCCCCTTCGGATGGTACCACCTGTCGAAGGCGCTGATAACGAAGAACGCCGACAAGGCCCAGCTGATGCTCATCGCCGTACGCCCCGACATGCAGGGCCTCGGTCTCAACGCCCTGTTCTTCGATGACCTCATCCCCATCTACAACAGGGTAGGCATCAAATGGTGTGAGACAAACCCGCAGCTCGAGAACAACGTGAAGGAGCTCTCGCAATGGAAGCCTCTGAACCCCGAGATGGTGAAGAGACGCCGCTGCTGGCAGAAGAGGATAAAGTGAGAGGTTGAATATTGAAAATTGAAAGTTGAAAATTGAAATATTGAAATATAAGATATGAACAGAGTTGTTATTACCGGTATGGGAATATGGTCATGTCTTGGCCAGACGCTTGATGATGTGCGACAGTCACTCTTCGAAGGTAAGAGCGGCATTATCTTTTCACAGGAGCGCAAGGACCTGGGGTTCCGTTCAGCCCTTTGTGCTAATGTGCCACAGCCTAACCTCAAGCCTTTTGTTCCCCGCAACATGCGCCAGTTCATGCCCGAAGAGGCACAGTATGCATATATGGCTACCAAAGATGCCCTTGAGGCTGCAAAGATAGACCAGGATTTTCTTGACACCCATGAGGTGGGTATCATCTATGGCAACGACTCCGTAGCGGAGGCTACGATGAACGCCCTCGACAAGTTCCGTGAGTTCAAGGACACCAGCGCTTGCGGCTCTGGAGCCATCTTCCAGTCGATGAACTCGACAATCACAATGAACCTGGCTTGTCTCTTCAAGCTTCGCGGCATCAACCTGACATCTTCGGCTGCCTGTGCCTCCAGCTCGCTGGCTATCGGCAATGCGTACCTCTTAATAAAGAACGGTCTTCAGGACTGCATCATAGCCGGTGGCGGTCAGGAGGCAAACATGTACAGCATAGCATCGTTCGACGGCATCCAGGCTTTCTCCACACGTGAGGATGAGCCAACAAAGGCCAGCCGTCCTTTCGACAAGAACCGCGACGGCCTCGTGCCCGGCGGTGGTGCCGCAACGGTGATACTGGAGAGCTACGAGCACGCCGTGAAGCGCGGTGCGCCTATCCTCGCAGAGGTAATCGGCTGGGGCTTCTCCGGCAACGGCGACCATATCTCCACACCTAACGTGGCCGGTCCCGCACGCTCGCTGGAGCTGGCCATCAAGAATGCAGGCATCGACCCCAAGACGATAGGTTATATCAACGCCCACGCTACCTCCACCCACGCCGGCGACGGACGTGAGGCGATGGCCATAGCACAGATCTTCGGCGACTATAAGGTGCCCGTAACCTCAACGAAGTCGCAGACCGGCCACGAGATGTGGGCAGCCGGAGCAGCAGAGTGCATCTACTCCATGCTGATGATGAAGAACGGCTTCATTGCAGGCAACATCAACTTCGAAGAACCCGACGAAGAGACATCGTGCATCAACATCATACCGCAGACAATACAACAGGGTTTCGACATCTTCTTGTCTAACTCATTCGGTTTCGGTGGCACGAACTCAACATTGATAATAAAGAATCTATAAATAACAGTAAAAAAGATTATGACACGCGAAGACATTATTGCAAAAGTTAACTCAGTACTCGCTGAGGAGTTTGAGGTAGAAGAAAGCTCAATCACCCCTGATGCCAACATCAAGAACACCTTGGCTCTCGACTCACTCTCCCTGGTAGACCTCGTAGCACTCATTCAGTATACCTATAAGGTAAAGATTCCTGCAGAGGATCTGCCAAAGGTTCAGACCTTCAATGACCTCTACGACTATATTGAGAGTCACGCATAGTAAATAGCCCCACCCTATCCCTCCTCAAGGGGAGGGAGAAGCTGGCGCGATGACAAATGGGAAATCAAAGATTTGGCAGGCGCTTGATGGGCTAAATAATATGACACTTTACACAACAGACTACAGCATTTTACTGTAGTCTGTTGTATGATAAGAGGGAGGATTATCTACATCCCCAGGTCCCCTCTAATCTCAGAGGAAGAGCAAGAGAGGAAAGAGGAAGAGCAAGAGAGGAAAGAGGGGGAGCAAGAGAGGAAAGAATAAAGAAAAAGAAACTTCATAAAGAAATGGAAATAGAAATTACTGACCTTATACCTCAGCGTGCTCCCATTATGATGGTTGATGCGCTTGTTCATGCTGATGCAGAAGAGGCGAGCTGCGAGCTGACGCTTCGTGAGGATAACTTCTTCCTCGAAGGTGACGGTATGATGGCAGAGGTAGGACTCATAGAACACATAGCGCAGTCGGCCTCGGCCTTTGCTGGCTACCGTGCCATCGAAGAAGGTGCTACAGAGCCTCCTGTGGGGTATATCGGTGAGGTGAAGAATTTCCATCTCTATCAGCGTCCGAAGGTGGGTGACGTGCTGGTTACTACCATCACGATGGGACCTACCGTAGAAGGCGTCACCATCATACGCGGTGAAACGAAGAAGAAAGACGCCCCCGAGACCGTCTTTGCCGACACGATGATGAAGATATTCATTGAAGACTGAGGCCTCACTCCCATCCCTATCCAGAGGAGGGGACTGATACTTGAAACCAGGAACCTGAAATTCAATATATGTTATTAGAAAATAAATTTTACAGGATTGTGAAGATGGAGGGTGATGGGCTCTCTGCTATTTTCAAGGTGGATATTCTTCCTGACTGCACCGTGTATGAGGGACATTTCCCCGGGAAGCCCATTTGTCCGGGAGTGTGCAACATAGAGACGATAAAGGAATGTGCCAGTCATCTTCTTGACAAGCCGCTCACCATCAACACCATCAAGCAATGTCGCCTGACGGCCATCGCCTCACCAAAGGTATGTCCGCAGGTAAGCATCTCGGTCAATGTCACACAGAACGGCGACACCTATGCCGTGATAGCGAAAATATACGACGACAGACAGTCCTACATGGACTTCAAGGGCACGCTGTCGTAACCCGCGGCATCCCTATTCCAGACTCAACTTTTCATGTTCATACCAAAGTTATGACAAGACTATTCATCACAATATACCATTATTTCAGAAACCATCGGGCGGCAATGTGGCTCTCGATGGTCGTTCTGTTTATTATAACAGCCGTCTTTGCCTCAATGATACACCTTGAGGAAGACCTCAACAAGCTGATGCCTTCATCGAAAAATCCTGACGGCACGACGAAGATGGCCTTTGCCGACCTTCGCATCAAGGACAAGACCTATCTGCTCTTTGAGGCCAGGGGGAAAACGGTGAATACCGATACGCTCGTCAGCGTGTGTGATGAGTTTGTCGACTCGCTCCTTGCCCGTGATAATGCTAAGGACAGCACGTCACGCGCCATCGGTGACGTGTTCTACAACATACCCGACGACCTGCCCCTCGAAGGTGTCTCGTTCCTTACGGAGAACCTGCCGTCATACATCGACACTACGGCATACTCCGCCTTCGACAGCCTGCTGACACTCAACAACATAAGGGCTCAGATGGAGAAGAACGCCAGCGACTACAGGACAGCGACGGAGAGCGGCGACGAGACGGGCGAGCTGATGGCGTCGCTACTGGGAATGGACCCTATCGGCATGCGCGATGTGCTTGCCAAGCAGATGGAGCCTCTCACGCAGGCCGCGGGAGGGACATACAAGACTATCGACTCACATTTCTTCGTTCCTGACTCAAGCGTCTGTGTGGCATTCATCTCACCAGCCTTCTCGGCTACCAACACCGGACAGGGCTCGCAGCTGTTCATAGACCTGAACGACCTCATCGAGACGTTCCGGCAGACTCATCCCGGCGTGAAGATATGCTATTACGGCACTCCCGCAAGCGGATACTACAACTCCTCAACGATAAAGGGCGACCTCACCACTACGATAGCAGGCTCATTGGTCATAGTGCTGCTCGTGATATGCCTGTGTATGCGCAACTGGAACACTATACCCCTGCTGCTGCTACCCGTAGCCTTCGGCACACTCTTCGGGCTGGCGCTGATGTACTTCATCAAGGGACAGTTCTCGCTCCTGGCCCTCGGCATCGGAGCAATAGTGCTGGGTGTGGCAATGAGTTATGTGCTTCATATCATCACACACTATAAGTATGTGGAAGACTCTGAACAGGTGCTGCGCGACGAGACGAAGCCCGTACTGCTGGGATGCCTCACCACCATCGGTTCGTTCATGGGACTCATCTTCATCAAGACCGACCTGCTGCAGGACTTCGGACTCTTTGCTGCCTTTGCCATCGTGGGCACTACGGTATTCGCACTCATCTACCTGCCGCACCTGCTCTCGCTTGAGAAGAACAAGGTGAACAAGCAGGCCTTCAGCCTTATCGACAAGATAAATAACTACCCCTTTGAGAAGAACAAGGTACTGCTGGGCATCATCTGCATCATCACCTGTATCGGCTCGTTAGCCTATGTTGTAGAAGGTACGACGTTCGACTCCGACATGGGCAACCTGGGCTATCTCTCCGACGATACGGAATATGCCGAGAAGCTTCTGCGCGACAAGACATATACTGAGGACAAGACGAAATACTTTGCCTCACAGGGCAAGACGATGGAGGAGGCTCTTGAGAAGTTCTCCCTGCTGTCAGAGAAGCTCGACTCTCTGCAGCAGCTTGGACTGGTGAAGGACTACACCCACACGAACAGCATCTTCATACCGCTGAAAGTGCAGCAAGAGCGCATCGACGCGTGGAAAGCCTTCTGGACTCCAGAGCGCATTGAGAAGGCACGCACACTCATCGCCGCTACGGCACCGGCAGCCTTCAGGGGCATCACGACAGAAGAGGGTATGCTGAACACCAGCGAGTTCTATGAGCCATTCTTCGAGATAGTAGGCAACGACTATATCCCTACCCCACTCTACGAGGCCGGCATCATTCCTCCAGGCTATCAGTCGACGCTGATGGAACAGACGATGGCAGGCGACTATCTGTGCTTCACCTCCGTCAGATGTGCCAACGACTCCGTTCGCGGCAAGGACACCGACTACAACAGGATATGCAGCTCAATAGCCAACGAGCCCGGCATGATGGTGCTCGACACCTATTTCTACACCACCGACGGCCTGGAGCAGCTCAACAGCGACTTCAACATCCTTCAGTGGGTAAGCATGCTCTTCGTTTTCGTGGTGCTGCTGCTCTCGTTCCGCTTCAACCTGCGCTACACCATTATCGGCTTCTTCCCGATATTCTTCTCATGGCTGATAGTGCTGGGTGCAATGGCGATATTCAATGTGAAGTTTAATCTCATCAACATCATCATATCGACATTCATCTTCGGTATAGGCGTTGACTACTCCATCTTTATCATGAACGGCCTGATAGCTGGAGACAAGGAAGGCACACGCTCCGTGCTGGCATATCACAAGACTGCCATCTTCTTCTCGGCCTTCATACTTATCGTGACAGTGGCCTCGATGCTCTTCGCCAAACATCCGGCAATACAGTCAGTGGGCTTCGCCACTCTCGTGGGAATGATTTCGGCAGTAGTACTGTCATACGTCATACAACCGGCGATGTTTAAGAGATTGAACAGAGAACATTAACTTCGTTGATCCGCTCAGGACGCTCCTTGATGCGTCAAGCGCATCATAGTCGCCTCGTTCGGGGTTGACCATTATCACGGGCGAGACGCCCACGTCCCTGGGTTGACGAAATCAAAATTGAAAAGTCAAGATTGAAGAATAAAGACAAACAATGAGAATAAGACAATACATACTGCTACTACTGGTGCTGCTTTTTTCGGTGCCATCTATGGCTGTGCTGAAGGAGGACAGCCTTGCCAGCAGTCTCGCTATACTGCGTAACGAGCTCACCACCTATCACGATGACTACGGCAACAAACAGCAAATGATGAAGGCAGCGGGACAGCGCGTCTTCCAGCAGCTGATGCTGACGATGCACCGCAGCAACCAGAATGCCCTCATGCTCTATTCTCAGAATGAAGGCTACGTCTTCGACCTTACCTACGCCTGCCACGAGGCTATCGGCCAGTATAAGGAGTTCCGCCGTCATCTCATCCCCTTCAGGGCTTTCGTAGATAAAAGCGAAAGCGAAGTAGAGCGCTTCGACAGTCTTATCAACTGTCTGAAGACAATGCCCGTGATGACGCTTGGCGAGAAAGCGAAGATAGACCGCGATGTGTGTCTGGCCCTTGCAGTGAACACCCGAAGGATGGTAGTGGAGGACCGCGACCAGCTCTCCGAATACATCTCCTACTATAAGATGACCGAGGACAAGCTGAAATATCTCAACGACTACGCCAACAGCAAGTATTCGGAGATACAGAACAGCATCTTCATCAACGGCAGCGACAACTACTTCACCATCCTCTCGCGTCTGCACTCCTATCTTACCGAGACGAGAGAGAGCATCGGCAAGAAATACACCTATTATAACAACGTGCGGTCACAGTGGGACATACGCTGGATTCTCAGAGTGTTTATGTTCATCGTCTTCTACGGATTAATTGCCGTCGTGCTCAATCAGCTTGTCATAAGGCTGCTTGCCAAAAAACTTATGAAGCACAGCTCAATGTCGAGAATCGCTGAGACCTTCATGGCCAAGCGCACGATGATAATCCTTGCATCCACAGCCGTCACCTTTGCCATCATTCTCGGAATAGTGCAGGCTCTGTCAACACAGAACTTCCTCATTATGGCATCATCGCTACTGGTGCAGTTTGCGTGGCTGATGAGTGTCATCATTATCTCGATAATGTTCCGCGCGAAGGCCGAAGAGTCAATTAGGACGCTATTCCTCTACATGCCGCTGCTGGTAAACGGATTTATCGTCATCAGCTTCCGCGTGGTGCTGATTCCCAACACCCTCGTCAATCTTATCTTCCCGCCAATACTGCTGTTCTGCTGTCTGTGGCAATGGTATGTTATGAGGAAATACAAGAGCAGCGTAGCTAAGAGCGACAGGGCCTATGCCGCATTCTCACAGTTTGTGTTCATCGTTTCGCTCGCATGCTCCGTAACAGGCTATACGCTGCTCTCCGTGCAGATTCTCATCTGGTGGATAATGCAGCTCACGTGTATCCTCACCATCACCTGTATCCGCGACTGGTACAAGGAATATCGCAGGATAAACAAGCTTGACGAAAAGCCCATCACACAGGTGTGGCACCACAACATCATATATCTCGTGGGGCTGCCTGCAGCCGCTGTTGCCTCTATCGTCATCAGCCTCTACTGGGCTGCGGGAGTGTTCAACCTGAGCGACCTCACCCTGACGTTCTTCAAGAACAACTTCATCGACACCCAGAACTTCAAGGCAAGCATCTTCGACATAGCTACAGTAGCCATACTCTATTTCATCTTCAACTACCTGAACCGCACGGCGAAGGCCTTCGCCAAATTCTTCCTCGAGCAGCAAGACCCCTCGAATGCCGCACAGCGTTTCATGATGGTGAAGAACATCCTGCAGATACTCATCTGGGGTATATGGTTCCTTGTATCGCTGGCTATCTTCCACATCTCAAACACCTGGCTCGTAGTAATCTCGGGCGGCCTATCCACAGGTATCGGCTTTGCCTCGAAAGACATCCTGGAGAATATCTACTACGGCATCTCGCTCATGACGGGCCGCATAAAGATTGGCGACCTCATAGTATGCGACGGTGTGAGAGGCACCGTATCCAGCATCTCGTATACCTCAACGATGATCGACACCATCGACGGCTCGGTGATAGCATTCCAGAATTCGCAGCTCTTTACGAAGAACTATAAGAACATGACGCGCAATCACGGATACGAATGCCACATTCTCGACGTTGGAGTGGCCTACGGCTCAGACATCAAGCAGGTACGCCAGGTGATTGTCGATGCAGTCAGCCAGCTTGACAATATCGACAGCCGTCGTGGAGTGAAGGTGGTGCTGAAAGAGTTTGCCGACTCGGCATTGCTGCTCAAGGTTGTCGTATGGGTCAACGTATTCACGCAGTTCGCCGACGACGGCATAATACTCGAAGCTATCTACGAGGCTCTGAACAAGAACAGCATCGAGATACCATTCCCGCAGCTCGACATTCATCAAAGAGACTGAATTTGTTAATTCGAACCATCATACTCCTCCTTCTCTCCCTGCATCTGAATGCTGCATGGGCCGAGACCTCCGACTCTCTCATAGTGAAGACCATGAGGGACAACGGCGTCACGTTCTCTCATAACAACAGCGTGACGCTGCTGACCAACGGTGCCGAGAAGTTCACGGATCTCTTCGCTGCCATCCGTCAGGCAAAGAGCAGCATCCACATGGAGTATTTCAACTATCGCAACGACTCCATCGGTAATGCCCTCTTCGACCTGCTGGCCGAGAAGGTGAAAGAAGGGGTAGAGGTGCGCGTGATGTTCGATGCCTTCGGCAACATGTCCAACAATATGCCGCTGAAGAAGAAGCACATACAGGCTATTCGCGAACACGGCATAGAGCTGTATGTCTTCGACCCTACCACGTTTCCCTGGATCAACCACGTGTTCCATCGCGACCACAGGAAGATAGTTGTGATAGACGGTGAGATAGCCTATACGGGCGGTATGAATGTTGCCGACTATTACATTCACGGCACGGAGAAGGTGGGAGCCTGGCACGACATGCATTGCCGCATAGAGGGCGAAGAGGTTAACACGCTGCAGCGCATCTTCCTCAAGATATGGAACAAGACGTCGAAGCAGAACGTTGGCGGCGAGAAGTATTTCCGCTCCACACCGCCGCGAACGCTGTTCACAGGCCTCAAGCCCGACACCTCAGTTACGGCGGGCAGCAAGATGGTGGGCATCATCAACAGGGAGCCGCATAAGACGAACAAGATCATGAGGCAGTTCTATATCGCCTGCTTCGACAACGCCAAGGACAGCATCAAGCTCATCAACCCCTACATGTCCTTGACCCACTCGGTGAAGAAAGCCATCAAGCGAGCCATCAAGCGCGGCATCAGGTTCGAGGTCATGATGGCTGAGAAGAGCGACATCCCTATGGAGCCCGACGCTTCGTTCTATCACCTTCACTGGATGATGAAGCGCGGAGCACACGTATATATCTATCAGGGTGGCTTCCACCACACCAAGGTGATAATGGTTGACGGAAAGCTATGTACCGTAGGCAGCTGCAACCTCGATGCACGCTCGCTGAACTGGGACTATGAGGAGAATGCCGTCATCGTAGACCGCAATACCACGATGGAGCTGATACGACTCTTCGAAAAAGACAAGGAGAAATCCTTCATGCTCACACCCGAGAAATGGGACCAGTGGCGCAGCAGATGGAAAAAGACCGTAGGCTGGATGTCACAACTCTTCAGCACATGGCTATAAACGTCATCACAAGGAAATCATATCCGCGTCAAATAAAACAGTTTCGTAATTCGTTATTCTAATAAACGATAATTGGTTAATTCGTTAATTTGTTAATTCGATATATGGCTATGACAGAATCTGAAATCAATCAGCTTGTTCTCGACAATATGGGCTTTGTCGTAAGCATAGCCCAGCAGTATCGCAATCTGGGTAACGACCTCGACCTCGACGACCTTATCAGCGAGGGCACCATCGCTATGCTCAAGGCGGCCCGCAAATGGGACCCCGACAAGGGAGTGCGTTTCGTCAACTATGCCGTTCACGATATCCGCAAGGCTATGGAGCGTGCCCTGCCCGAGAGCGTCATCACCACCGAGGCGCTTCCTGAAAAACTGAAGGCCGGAAAGCCACTTACCAACGATGCCGCTGAGGACAACGACCTATTCTCCAACCTCGCACCCGTCATAGAATATCTCAATGAACGCGAGCAGCAGGTCATCATAGCATACTACGGCATCGGGACCGGAGAGAGATACACGATGGAGGAAATTGGCGAGCAACTCGGATACACCAGAGAGCGCGTCAGGCAGATACGCAAGACTGCAGAAAGAAAGATGCGCCGCATCCTAAACCACAACGTGTTTATCTAATTGTACCCCGAACGAGGCGACTATGTCCCTTTGAGCATTAAGCATTAAGCTTTAAGCTTTGTCGCGGGCGGGACGCCCACGTCCCTAGGGGTTGAAAATTGAAAATTAATTTGTTAATTTGTTAATTCGAAACGGTTTGTTAATTCGTTAATTTGTTAATTCGATTTATGAATCATAAAAATATCATCATCAGTTGCCTCATGCTGCTCCTGGCTGTAGCAGCAAAGGCTGAGAACGTTTATGTCTATGGTATAGCCTATTCTCCCACAGACTCCGTTACCTACCTCACAGACATACGCATCCTTGAGAACGTAAAGTTGCAGAAGAAGACCAAGTTTCTTCAGTCCCGCAACGAATACTCTATACAGCTGAAGCAGTATATGTCTGAGCAGGGACTGGACCACTACGTTTGTGCCGTAGTATTCAAGCCTACCTACAAGTCTCTCTACAAAGACTACGTAAACTACAAGAAATACCTTACGAAGCGCAACCTCGTTATAAGCACTATCGACCAGATGAAGTTCCAGTTCCGCGCCATCACGGAATAAGGAGTAGATTATGACCTACGAAATAGGCGGACATACCATTATCATAGAAGGAAGGGAGCAGATGCTCGATACGCTCCTTCCCTCGTTTGTGCCGTTTAAGGTCATCACCTCGAAGGCTGACCCCGTCATCACCCTCGCTCTCTGCTTCGGGCAGGACGGCAGCATGCCGCATACCCCCGAGCGAGGCAGCCACCTCATTCGTGACATCGATACGGGCAACGGTATGACCCGTGTTGACAAGCTAAGCAATGGCGGCTATCAGTTTCTCATTCGTAACATACAGGGTGAAGAATGTGCGCTGCTGACAGCCTCTCCCACTTTCCACAGCTGCCATTGCCGCATACTGTGCAATGGAGCATATCAGCAGTTCGCACTCAACAACGCGCTCATGATAGCCTACGCATTCAGTACGGCGCGGCGTCAGACACTACTGCTGCATGCCTCCGTAATACGCTATGAGGGCAAGGCCTACGCCTTTACCGCTCCCAGCGGAACAGGTAAGAGCACGCAGGTGGCCAACTGGCTCACCACCATCCCGGGATGCGACATGATTAACGATGATAATCCCATCATACGTATCGTCGATGGCCAGCCCATGCTCTTCGGTTCCCCCTGGAGCGGAAAGACTCCGTGCTACCGCAATACGCATGCACCGCTGGGAGCAATAGTGAAGATAGCCCGCGATACTACGAATCACGTCAGCAAGATGCCGCCGCTGCAGGCCTTCTCCACCATCCTCTCGGCATGCTCGTCAATGAAATGGGATGAAGAGACATATCAGGACATCTGTACCACCACATCCGCCATCATCGAAAAGACCGGCATATACACCCTTCATTGCCTGCCTGACCCACAGTCGGCAATAGTATGCAGAGACTACCTATGCAGATAAGCAACGACATACTCATCCCCCACATCGGCGAACTCATTCAGCAGGGCCATACCGTCACGCTCCCCCTCAGGGGCTATAGCATGCGCCCCTATCTGGAGGACAATCGCGACAAAGCCCTGCTCGCACCTCCGCCAAAGGAGCTGCATGTAGGCGATGTCGTCCTTGCTGCCATACAGCCAAAACGCTATGCCCTGCATCGCATCGTAGGCATCAGCGGAGAGGCAATAACGCTCTATGGCGACGGAAACTTCTCACCCGAACACATCAGGCAGCAGGATGTCATAGCAATAGCTAAAGGGTTCTATCGAAAAGGCCGTAACCGCCTTGAATCCACTGATAGCCGCGCATACAACGTGTACTGGAAAACGTGGCTACGGCTAAGGCCCATAAGGAGATACCTCCTGGCTCTGTGGCGACTATACCATTACCCACGCCTTACTGCAAGGCAGATAATAAACAGATTTCTCAAACAATAATTTGTTAATTCGTTAATTGGTTAATTTGAATAATATGCAAGTAAGAACAGGCTTCAAACTCAACGAGGTATGTGGCGAACGCTTCCTCGTACCAATGGGAGAAGGCAATATAGACTTCTCAAAGCTCATCTCTCTCAACGACAGTTCCTATCTCTTGTGGCAGCGCATGGAGAAGGGTCCGTTCACCATCGACGACCTTACCAAGGTGCTGTGTGATGAATATGAGGTAGATGCCGCTACAGCCCAGCGCGACATCGAAGGCATGATACAGCAGTTCAAGGCTGAGGGAGTAGTAATCGACTAACAGAATAAAAACATAACATAAAAACCATGTACAGAACAGTCACCTGCGGAGATCTCCGCATCACTAATGTAGGTCAACAGGTCACACTTGCCGGATGGGTACAGGGCATACACAACCTCGGTGCCCTCACCTTCATCGACCTTCGCGACCGTTACGGCATCACGCAGCTTGCCTTCAACGAAGACGCGCCGCAACACCTTAAGCAGCTTGCGCTGACCCTGGGACGTGAATATGTCATCCAGGCAACGGGCATCGTGGCAGAGCGCTATTCCAAGAATCCAAAGCTTCCTACGGGCGACATCGAAATCATCGTCAGCGAGCTCAACATCCTTAGCGAGAGTCAGACACCTCCCTTCACCATCGAAGACAATACCGACGGCGGCGACGAGATACGAATGAAGTATCGCTATCTGGACCTGCGACGCTCCTGCGTGAGGAAGAACCTGGAGCTGCGTCATAAGATTACAATCCTCATACGTAACTTCCTGGACTCACGACAGTTCATCGAGGTAGAGACGCCAATCCTCATCGGTTCAACACCCGAGGGAGCACGCGACTTCGTGGTGCCTTCACGCATGAATCCCGGACAGTTCTATGCTCTGCCACAGTCTCCGCAGACGCTCAAACAGCTGCTCATGGTATCGGGCTTCGACCGTTACTTCCAGATAGCAAAATGCTTCCGCGACGAAGACCTGCGTGCTGACCGACAGCCAGAGTTCACACAGATCGACTGCGAGATGTCGTTCGTTGACCAGGAAGACGTCATCGGAATCTTCGAGGATATGGCCCGTCATATCTTCAAGGAGACACGCGGTGTGGAGCTGCCTGCAAAGCTGCGCCAGATGACTTGGCATGAGGCAATGCAGAAATATGGTTCCGACAAGCCCGACCTGCGCTTCGGAATGGAGTTTGTGGAGCTGATGGACGTGCTGAAACTCGGCACCTTCCAGGTCTTTGACGGCGCAGCATATATCGGCGGTATCTGTGCTCCGGGGTGCGCTTCATATACACGCAAGCAGCTCGACCAGCTGACAGACTTCGTAAAGAGCCAGCAGGTAGGAGCCAAGGGACTTGTATATATCAAGATGAACGAGGACGGCACCATCAAGTCGTCCGTCGATAAGTTCTACACAGCGGAGCAGCTGCAGGCCGTTGCCGACAAGATGCAGGCAAAGAAGGGCGACCTCATACTCATCCTCAGCGGCGACAACGCCAACAAGACGCGCATACAGCTGTGCTCGCTCCGACTTGAGATGGGACGCCAGCTCGGACTCATGGACAAGAATCGCTTTGAGTGCCTGTGGATTACCGACTTCCCGCTCTTTGAGTGGAGCGACGAAGAGCAGCGACTCATGTCAACTCACCACCCATTCACGATGCCCAACCCCGATGACATTCCTCTTCTCGACAGCGACCCGGCAAAGGTACGCGCAAAGGCATACGACTTCGTATGTAACGGTATAGAGCTGGGAGGCGGTTCGCTACGTATTCATGACGGCAAGCTGCAGGAGAAGATGTTCCAGGTGCTCGGCTTCACACCCGAGAGGGCTATGGCACAGTTCGGATTCCTCATCAACGCCTTCCGCTATGGTGCGCCACCACATGCAGGACTGGCCTTCGGACTTGACCGCTTCGTGAGCGTCATAGCAGGACTCGACTCTATCCGCGACTGCATAGCATTCCCCAAGAACAACAGCGGCAGAGACGTCATGCTCGATGCTCCCTCTGCAATCGACGAGAAACAGCTCAAAGAACTGCAGATTACCGTCCAGGCATAATTCGAGTAATTCGTGGTATAGAAAAAATTAGGAGATAAGCACAGATTCGTGTTTATCTCCTATTCTTTTATCGTCTCCTGTTCAGAAGGAAATTATCGTCTCCAGCGTGGCAGCTTGTCGTCGGTGAAGAGTGTCTTGGCCTCTTCGTAGGTATCAAGGCTGCCGATGTCGAAGCGTTTCCCCATCATTCTCCATGCATGAACCACGGAGTTATCTACGAGGTAATGAGCCAGATTGCCGGGAGCATCAAATCCGCAGCCGTTCTCTATGGATGTGCGAATAAGGGGCAGGTCGGCCTTGTGATAGATATAGAAAGGTGGTACGGCCCAATGGCTCATGGGCACTTCGGGCTTCTCCTGCATCAACATGACGCGACGCTCATCATCGATGACGATGACACCCGTGCGCTGCAGTTTGTAGATTTCGGTCTCATAATAGCACATCACCATAGATGTCTTCGTAAAATTGAATTCATCAACAAATTCCCCAAGGCTGAAATCAAGGATATTGTCTGCTGCAAGCACCATGATGTCCTCATCAATGTTGTACGTCTCTATGGCGAGGATGAGGTCTCTCACGGCTCCGAGGCGGGTCTCGTTCGTCGTAGTGCCGTCAGAGAGTACCGTGATGGGCTTGGCACCGCGTTTGGACTTCCGCAGCTCTGCCCACGACTCAAACATCATAGCAAACTTCGCGTTGGTCACTATGATATGTTCCGTAACATCGGGTATTCTGTCGATATCGTCAAGCAGACGTCCCAGAATAGTGTTCTTACCGATACTCAATAGAGGCTTCGGAAAATTCTCCGTCAAAGGATAAAGGCGGGTAGCATATCCCGCTGCTAATACTATAGTCTTCATATTTATTTCAATCTTCAATGCTCAATTTGTAGTCGCCTTGTCTTCGTTTTCGTCTTCGTAGAGGCTGAAAGCCTCGTTTCGTAGGTACAAAGCACCGTTTCGTAGGGACGAATGTCCCGTTTCGTATCCAGATACGTGGGCATCTAAATTAACGAATTAACAAATTAACAAATTATGATTACCTCTGGCCTCACCATCACGTCACCTCCCCTATGGGGGAGGCTGGGAGGGGGCTTCAATGTTCACACAAACCTTGCTCCTTCGTCCGACTTACAGAAGTAAACTCTGAAAGTGTCCTTATACTGCGGGAACTGTGCCAGATACTCTTCGGTAATCTTCTTCTCTATGCTCTCCTTCTTCGCTGGGTCAACGAGGGCTATGCATGCTCCCTTGAAGCCTGCGCCGCTGAAGCGACCACCATAGACACCGTCCGTAGTGAGCATAGAATTATATATTGCAATGAGCTCGGGTGAGCCACATTCGTAGGAGTGAATGCTTGACTCACAGCTTGCCTTAGAGAGAGCGCCAAGCCACTCTATGTTGCCTGTCTCCCATGCTGTTATGCCTTCCCTCACACGCTTGTGCTCAGAGAAGAAATGGTCGCCCCTTCTTGCAAAACGGGGAGGCATCTTGTCGCGGTTGCGCTTGAACATACTCTCGGGAACATCGCGCAGGTAGGTCTTCTCATGAGTCTTCAAGGGCACATTCTCGTAGGCCTGAACAATCCAGGCGGCAGTACGGCATTCCGTCACGCGGAGGTTATAGTCGCTCGACATAAGGCTGCGCGTCAGACCGCTGAAGAAGATGCCCAGTTCGAAGTCAGGCATATTCTCGGGTTTCGGTATGAGGCGATACTCGTTGCTCTCACAGTCGAGAAGCAGAAGGTGATCCTTCTTACCAAGGGCTATACAAGCCTGATCCAGAAGTCCGTTGTTCAGACCGATGTATTCACGCTCCGCCTCAGAGGCTATCTTCATCACCTCAAACGGTGCCAGCGTGATATCGTTGGCCTTAGCAAAAGCCATCACGTAGGCTATCAGCACTGCTGCGCTGCTCGACAGTCCTCCCACAGGCAGAGAGCCAACGACCACTCCCTCAATGCCTTTCGTGAGGGCAAAGCGTTTCTGCAGGGCGAACTTCGCACCGCGGGCATAGTCGCCCCAGTTGCCTTGCTTCACCAGCGTGGGAGCTGCGATATCAAACTCTACATGACCCGTAAAGGTCTTACTGTCAAGAACCACCTTAGAGTCTTCACGCACATCAAACGTAAGATCTACGCCCTTGTCAATGGCAAAACCCGTCACGATGCCGTGCTGATGGTCCACGTGCGCCCCAAGAGGACAAACACGATACGGACTAAAAATATGATATTTATACATCTTCATTCTTCAATTTTTGACTTCGTCAGCGAAGCTAATGTTTATAGCCACATCGAAAAACACGGAAAACACGNNAAACTTGAGGCATTAATTTTCCGTTTATTCCGTGTCTTTAGATGTGGGAGTTAATTTTCAATTTTCAATTCGTCCCCCCCACATAGTACTCCTTATACCACTCCGCAAACTTGCGCAGACCCTCGCGCAGAGTAATCTTTGGTATGAATCCGAAGTCACGCTCCAGGGCCGTAGCATCGGCGTATGTCGTAGGAACATCCCCAGGCTGCATGGGCACGAGCTGCTTATGCGCCTCAAAGTCATAGTCCTGCGGCAGCACACCTGCCCTGAGCAGCTCCTCCTGTAGTGTCTGCACAAAGTCAAGGAGGTTCTCGGGCTGGCCGCCACCAATGTTATATACCTTATACGGCGGTATGGGCAGGCCGTCCTCACCCTTACGCCTTTCCGGTGCATGCTGCATCACCCTGAAGATACCTTCCACGATGTCGTCAACGTAAGTGAAATCCCTGCGGCAGTTACCATAGTTATATATCTGGATGGTATCGCCCTTGAGCAGCTTGTTCGTGAAACCGAAGTAAGCCATATCGGGTCTTCCTGCCGGACCGTATACGGTGAAGAAGCGCAGACCTGTTGAAGGGATGTCGTAAAGCTTCGAATAGCAATGGGCAAACAGCTCGTTGCTCTTCTTCGTGGCGGCATAGAGGCTGACGGGGTTATCCACGCGGTCATCCGTGCTAAACGGAACCTTCTTGTTTCCGCCGTAAACACTTGAACTGCTGGCATATACCAGGTGTTCAACAGGGTAATGCCTGCAAGCCTCCAAGATGTTATAGAAGCCCATCATGTTACTCTCAATATAGGCATCGGGGTTCTCTATGCTGTAGCGCACACCAGCCTGGGCGGCGAGGTTTACTACGGTGTCAAACTCATACTCGGCAAAGAGACTGTTGACCAGGTCCCTGTCGGCTATGCTCCCCTTCACGAAGCGGTAACACAGTTTCTCCCCCTTGCCACTCCGGACGTAGAGAGAATCAATCTCGCTAAGGCGATAGTCCTTCAGCGAAGGGTCGTAATAATTGTTCAGGTTATCAAGACCCACTATGGTGCCCTCATCCAGCTCCCTCAGCAGACGCTTCACGAGGTTGGAGCCAATAAACCCCGCACTGCCGGTAACAAGAATTCTGTTCATATAATCAATATTAGCTTCATTGCCCCGCTCGTGATGCTCCTTGATACGGCAAGCATATCATTGTCGCCTCGTTCGGGGCTCAATTTTCAATTTACAAAATTAACCATTTATTCCGACAATCCACCCATTTTGCTCGTTTTTCTTGCATAACACCTCCGCTTTTAATAAAAATTAAGGATGAAGCGAACCCCAATAGGCAGTACGTGCATGCGTACTGAGACATCAAACTCGTGACCCACCGTATTCTCAAAACATTCCCCGATGCAAGGATTCTACTGCACCGAGGAATAAAACTTAATACTTAAAGGGACGTGGGCATCTCTAAGATTGAACATTGAACATTAAGCTTTAAGCATTAAGCATTAACTTCGTCAACTCAG